>Ga0079224_100002145_pt1 | contig 23642 bp, 30 predicted proteins | sample Stecom2015_FD_80414 | JGI IMG/M metagenome (GOLD analysis project Ga0079224, IMG submission 80414) | Agricultural soil microbial communities from Utah to study Nitrogen management - Steer compost 2015 | ecosystem: Environmental > Terrestrial > Soil > Agricultural land | place: USA: Utah... | reverse complement strand
GGATTTAGCATATACGGACAAAGAAATTAATTCTGCAAGCGCACACGTAACATCTGGAAAGATAGGAAAAGATATGTATATTGATTCCTTTGGGTATATTTACAAAGAATTTCCTGATCTTATCAAGTTTGTGGCTTTAAAGATAAGCCCTCATTACATAGAGGCCAAAGCTTCCGGAAAGTCAGCAAAGCAGACCCTTAAGCACATGGGTATAAATGCCGTAGAAGTTACTTTAAAGGGAGGTGACAAGGTCGCAAGGACAAGGAACGCAACACCCCGGGCAGAAGCAGGTTTTGTTTATATTAGAAAATCAATAGCACAAAAGCTATATTATGACGATAAACAGGGAATAATCAACTTCCCCAATTCTCCTGCGGACGATTTAAACGATGCACTAGTACAAGCAATACAAAGACATTTTAAAGGCAATGAATTTTTCTCACTATGAAGATATTTGGTTACGAAATCACAAAGCCCAAAGCAAATAACAAGCTTTATCAGGCTCAATACAATATGATGCGAGACGGCCAGGTAGTTTGGCATGAAGATAAGAACGAAACCTATATCTCAAAGGGATATAACTATAATGCGGATCTTTATTCGATTGTAAATTACATAGCCACTACCGCTAGTACTATTCCCTGGAAGCTGTACACCATGAAGCAGGATGGAACCTTAGACGAGATCAAAAACCACCCTTTGATTGACCTTATTGAGCGTCCTAATCCTGAAATGGGTCAGGGATTGTTTATCAATTCTATTATAGGGTTTAAGTACCTTACAGGGAACTCGTATATCTACGCCCCTAAGATGGAATCAGGGCTAAATAAAGGCCAGACTAAGGAAATGTACGTATTGCCGTCTCCTTTAATTGAAATAGTGTTTGGATCTACCTTTGACCCTGTAAGGGGATTTACGTTTAAATACCATCCTGACAAGTCGCTCGAGATACCTAAAGAAGAGTGTTTACACCTTAAGACTTGGAACCCGGAAACAAATAATTTCGGATCTAACCTTTACGGGATGTCACCTATTAAGGCAGCATTACGGCTTTTAACACAAAGCAATTCATCTTACGAGGCCAACACTAAGAGCTTTCAGAATATGGGAGCCGCCGGGGTGTTTTCGCGTAAATCAGGGCAAGATGCAGAGTTAACAAAAGATCAGGCGGATCAACTAAAAAGAGATTGGGATTTAAAGGCGAACGGAACCAATAATAGAATACATTTTACCTCTGCTCAATTAGACTGGACGCAATTGGGTCTTAGCCCGGTTGATATGGCTATTCTAGAAAGTCAAAAGTTAAGTTTCAGGCAGTTTTGCAACATATTTAAATTCCCTTCTACGATCTTAAATGATAACGAGCATTCAAGCTTTAATAACATCCTGGAGGCCAAGAAAGCACTATATGAAGACGTGATTAAGCCTGAGTTATACGCTTTAAGGGATGAGCTTAACAGGTGGTTAACACCGGCTTATGGTGAAAACCTTTATCTAGATCCTGACTTTAGCGGAGTTGAAGCGCTTCAAGAGAACATGAAGGAGAAAGCAGAATGGTTAAATACAGCTTGGTGGATCAAAGGAACCGATAAGCAAAGAATGACCAACGTACAGGAAGATACGGAACTAGATAAGTATTTTATGCCTGTGGGTCTTCAAGAGTTCGGGAAAGAGATCACCCCGGATGAACTGGAAAAGGAATTAACCAGGCTAGGCATTCAGGAATATAAGAATATGAAGATAGCGTAAAAGTACAACGTTTAAAGGTGTTTCATAGATAGTAAAAGAAGAAAAATACAATGAATATAAAAACACTAAAAGAGCTTATTCAAAAAGAAGCAGAAAGGAATGAGGATGTTTGGGACTTCAAAGAAGAAGTTTTCAAACTTATTGATTTGTTTGAAAAAGACAATAACGTAGTAAGTGACGCATGTAAAGAAACGCTAGACTATTATATATATCTAAATGATGATAGCCAAAAGCCTAGAAAGACTTTTAAAGAAAGGATTGCTGAAAAAATGGAAGAGGATAGAACAATTCCTTCTACTACAAAAGAACAAAGGCAACGACATAGTTAAATGACTAAATACGATGAATAAAGGACTTATAAAAGTAACGGATCAAGTATTAAAATCACACTGGGATAAATTTCGTTTGATCTTTAAAGATTTCCGACCTACCCATATAGAATTAAGACATTGGGAAAATGATTTATGGTATTACTTTGGTGTAAGTGACAAGTTTGACGAAGTTAAAGAGGGGGAATTGATACCTGAATACATAGTTATAATCAAGACCGATGAAGATAAGGTAACCTATACTTTCGAAAAGGCGTGACTAAATACGAGGAAATAGAAGCCAAAAGGGAACGCTTTCATAAGTCTACGGTAAGACGTTTTACCACGGCTTTAAATATAGCTGCAGAGCCTTCTATACAAGCTTATGAGAACAATTCTCGAGCTTGGTCTATTAGTCAAGATCCTATTATTAAAGCCTACATTCAAACTTACCAGATAGTCGGTGTTTATTTCGCTCAAAGTACCTTAAGAGAACTCGATAAGCTTTACAAGGATGCAGCGCAGGATTTACGCCCGACATGGTTGCAGTGGATGGAACAATATACCTTAACTAAAGCCGGAGCAAGGATAAAAAGCGTTACAGATTACACACTAGAGCTTGTACGAAGGACAATAAGCGAAGCGGTAAACGAAGGACTGGGAAGCAAGGAAACAGCTAGAAACATTCGTAAGAAGTGGCAGGGAATAGCCAGAACAAGGGCTGAAATGATTGCACGAACTGAGATAGTAAGTGCAAGTAATAGAGGAGCTTTATTAGGCGCTCAGGCCACTGGATTAGATTTGGTTAAAAACTGGTTAGCTACTCCAGGAGCAAGGACAAGAGATAGTCATTTAGCTGCCAACGGTCAACAGGTAGGGTTAAACGAATACTTTATAGTAGGGGGAGAAAGATTAGAAGCACCGGGTGATCCGAATGGGAGTGCAGCAGAGACCGTGAACTGCCGCTGCACCATAGTATTTGAACCTGCTTAAATGGATATTATTTATATAGTATCAACACAAATTCTGTGACCAAGGATTTTTTATAATATGTGTGTTAATTAAGACAGAAAATCCACATAGGAAAGGTTGCTAAGGATTCCTATTAAATCACACACAAATCTTTTAGTAAAGTTCAAATCAAAACATTTGTGATATTCTACACACAAATTCGTCCAAACGTTTATTCTGTAAAATTTATATAATAAGTGACACAAATCCTTGTTAATAAAAGGTTAGGTATATTACAGAATTATAACACAGAAATTTATGGGTCACCGAAAAATAGGTCTCCATGCCGCATAAACGTACATTTTTTCTGTGATCTTGTACACAAATTCTTTACTAAAAAGAACACTGTCGTTTTTGTCTAATATCGCACAGAAAATCGTGACAACGTTTGTATGCATGTATTTGTGTACGATAGTTCTACAATGGAACGCAACAAACGATCAAACGGCTTTCCGTACAATCAAATACAAATCCGATGCATCGAACTTTTGTGAAAAGATTTCTGTGATCTCGTATAGAAATCCGTTGAGATAAAAGAGTAAAGAGTTTTCTGTACTATCGTACAGAAATTAACAAAGAAGAAGCGTTGAAATAGATTTGTGTAATGTCGTACAGAAAAAGGTTTGAAAGTTTGTTGTGAAAGATTTCTGTCATTCTTTACACAAATCCGATACTACGAACATCTTCGCGGATTTGTGTCTGACAGTTGTGTAATACAACATAAAGGTTCTTAAAAGGTATTTGCGGCCAATCGTACAGAAAGTCTCTGTAGAACAGTTTAATGCGGTTTGTGTTATGTAGAATATAAATAGGACTAGGTAAACAGCTTATTATAGCACTCATTAAAAACCAATATCCAAACAATTCCAAACCCAACGAAATCAGCAAAACGAATTAAAAAAGGAGTCCAATCAACATTTACTCTGACTGCCTTTATCATAAGAGGGCTTACTAAAGGATCATAGCAAACTACAGCAGCGATAAGCAGCGCCAACATGATTGATTTGAACAGGTGCCAGGCGTCTGTAAGCGCTGCGGGATACTTAAAGATCCAGATCATGCGGTGACCGTTTTTTACTTGTCCGTCTATATACTTATTTCTCCAGCTATGGTGAGGATTCCAGAACAGGTAATTAAGCTTTGAGAAGATGCTTTGATCAAAATGATGCGCCAGCGTATCTATCAAAGCATTACAAGCAGCGGCCAGGGCTATTAATATAAGGCTTATCACTTCAGCAAGTATTTAACAAGTCCGATAATTAACCATATTACAAGAATAGCCCCTATAAAAAACGTTATAGTATCAAATGGCTCTCCAAAGTAAGTAAGAGATGCGCTTATAACAAGCAGTCCGAATAAAATTAACAGGTGCTTTAGTTTCATAATTGTATATTAATTTCTACTACATCACCATACTTCAATCCTTCCGGTATTAAATCAGGATCATTAAGGATTACCCGGCTTGAATCGGTACGGAAATAAAACATGCCATTACGGTTTAGGTAGTAGGTGTATTTCATTAGTCCAACCAGTTTTTAATAATTTCATTTTCCGCATCCTCGTGACTAGCGATCCCATCCATTTTTAAATATCCGTTTAAGGTAAGCTTGTTTCTTATTATTTCGAAATGTACAGATGTTCCACTTACTATGTATTCGGGATAAATAGAATCAGCGTGAGTTACATCAATCTTATCATAGTTAAGGCTGTTGATAATGATTTTAAAGTTTACATCTTTCATCTCTAGTCCAATTTTAACCCTTCTGATTCCTTCTTTCTAAGAAGTTCGTTAACGGCTATTATTAGCCATGCATTAATGCTTATTCCGGTCTTATCCCTAAGTCTTTTTAGTTTCTCCTGTGTAGGGTCTGGGAAAGTGTGTGTGCTTGTTGCCATGAACCAAATATAATAAAAACATATGTAAAACATACTATTAAACTATTGTTTTTTTAATACCCGTTTTATAAGGTCTATTTTTAATATGAATTGATTCAATTATGATCTTTAAATCCCTCGAAAACTCTATAAAAGACGTTGACACGGCCAAAGGAATTGTGAAATTTGCTTTCGCACACTTTGGCTCAAAGGATTCTGACGGCGATATTATAGTAAAGGGAGCCTATCAAAAGACAATAGCGGAACTAGGGCCATCTGGAAAAGACCGCATCTACCACTATAAAAACCACGATTCTAATCAGGCAGTAGGAAAGCCAATCGAAATATATGAAAGTGGGGATCATGCTATAATGATTAGTCAGCTTTCAAAGAACTCATACGGGCGAGATGCCTTAATTGAATACCAAGAGGGGATCATTAAGGAGCATTCACAAGGCTTTTACATACCTAAAGGAAAGCAGGAAGAAAAGGACGGAGCGAATTACATCAAAGAGGTGATAATGGCTGAGGCTTCAACATTAACGAAGTGGGCTGCTAATCCTAATACTCCTGTATTCGAGCTTAAGAACAAGAAAGCCGAAGAACTAACAGAAATATTATCAGAACTTACATCCAGGGTTAAAATAGGCAAATTCTCTGATGAATACCTATTGGATGTCGAGAATAAAATAAAAGAACTACAGACTATAATTCACTCTTTAAAGCCGGATGATTCCACTTTAAAAGAGCCGGACGGGCTGGACTTAATAAATTATTTCAAATCAAATTTAAGTATCTAAAATGGATATAGAAAAAATCAAGTCCGAGATAAAAACGATTGCGGACGGAATAGAAGCAAAGATCGAAAAGGCCAACGGTCAAACGATCGAAGCAGCTAAGGGAGAGACTAACAAAGTAGCCCAAGAATTAAAGACAGAGATCGCAGGAATGGTTAATAAACATTCTGAATTGACTGCTTTATACGAGAAGGAAAAGAAATCCATGCAGGAGCAATTGGATGATCTTTCTACAAAGATGAAAAAGAACAAAGCCGGATCAGACGAACACCAATCATACGAGCAAGTTGTAAAATCTGCCGTAGAAGCAATGAAAGAAAAAGGCTTGTTGGATCAGTTTAAAAACCAAGGCAGAGGTGGAAGAGGTTCTTTAAACATGGAAGTAAAAGCCGCGGTGGATATGCTTGTTGGATCAGGTGGACCAGCAGCGGGAACCATAGTTCCTAGCAGACGGCCAGGTATCATTACGCCATTGACTAACGATATGCTTGTTAGATCATTGATGAATGTTACAAGTACAGACGTTCCAATTATCTCTTACATCCGTGAACTGGCGGTTGAAGGAGCGCCAGCCGGGGTAGCAGAGGGTGGTTTAAAGCCACAGGTTTCTATTACTACTCAATTGCTACAAGCTACAGCTAAGAAAATTGCGGCTCATTCCAAGATGTCAGAAGAGTTAATGACAGACGTACCCGGATTTACTGGTTACATCACTGGTCGTTTAACTGACCTTCTTCAATCAGAGGAAAACAGGCAAATACTTTACGGTGCTGGAGGTGCTAGCTCTGGAGTTGAATTACAGGGCTTAACCACTGTGGCAAGTGCCTTTACAGACCCTGGTTATGACGTTGAAGCAGTTCAGAATTGGGATATTCTAGCGGCTACAAACGCTTTGTTAACTGCAACGCCTTTTAAATTATGGGCTACTGGTCACGTTATCAACCCTGCTCAATTCTTTGAAATGGCCTCTTACAAAGATGGCAATGAGAATTACATCGCGCCTATCATCTTCACAAATGGAATACCGACTATTTTCGGACAACCTTTAGTGGTTACCGCTGAAATGGTTGCTGGTAATTTCCTTTCTGGAAACTTCCGAAGAGGGGCAGAGATTTACCAACGTTCAGGAATCAGCGTTCGGGTTTACGATCAGAACGAAGATGACGCGATTCACAACATGGTTACCGTGGTAATTGAAGAAAGATTGATCATGCCGATCTACATTCCAGGAGCATTTATTTATGATGCATTTGCTGACGCAGCGGCAGTATTAACAGCACCTTAATTTAACGGGGGAGTAAAATCCCCCTTACTACTATGCAAAAAGTAACATACACTAAAGCTTGGGAAGGCAAAAAGAAAGGTGATTCGGAAGATGTAACCTCACGTCAAGCCCAGATTTTAATTGATGGTGGAGTAGCTGAAAAGTTCAAGAAAGAAGATAAAGCCGAAAAGACCACCAAAGAAGACAAGTCCGATAAGAAAACTAAATGATAACTGTTGTAACTCCTGCCGATCCATTAAGCCTAGTTTCCCTTTCGGAAGCAAAAGCCTGGTTGAAGGTGGATTATGATACCGATGATGCAATTATTACAATGCTTATCAAATCAGCGTACCATCAGGCAGAGAAGTTTACTAATAGTAGTTTTTTAGAAAAGACTTTAAAGGTTTCTTTTGATACTTGTTATTATAAGAGCCCTTTTAGGCTTCCATATGGCCCTGTAAAATCGGTTAGTTCAGCTAATTTCATTACAGGCAACGGTACGGAATCTATAACAGACTTTCTTTTTCTTGATGATATGTTTAGGCCTAATTTTCCTTATTACACTACCGATACTTATAGACATACTTTGGAAGTAACCTATGTGGCCGGATCATCGACAGTAGATGAATCAATTAAAGAAGCTATCTTAAAAACGGTTTTTTCGAGGTACGAAACAAGAGGCAATGAAGTAGTAGGTACCGAAGGGATTAAAGTAAGCGTGTCAGGTCTTACGACTACCTCAAAGGATATTCTTAGACCTTATATCAGGTATTAATGAATCTAAGAGAAAGGATAACCATATTCCAATATAACCTAACCCAAGGGGATGCAGGGGAACAGGTAGAGACTAGGGAGGATATAAAGGAAACATGGGCGGATGTTGATCCGATGACCGAAAAGAGAGCTTTGGAATACGGTCAGGTCTTAGGAAACAGGAACTACTTTATTTATCTGAGAGTGGAATCTATACCTAACCTGAATAATGAGATGCTGATAGAATGGAGGGGGAGGATATTAACTATCAATTCGGTTCTTAATTTCGATGCAAGAGATGTTTATTTTCAAGTAATAGCGAGCAACAATGATTAAGGTAATACTAACCAAGGATTATTTAAAGCAGAAAGCAGGGGATGAAAGGATAGTCTCTGATCGCGAATACAAGATTCTTAAAAGATTGGGAATAGCCGAAAAGCCGAAGAAGGTAGTGAAATCTAAGAAGCAGGAAAATGATTAAGGTTTCTATACCGGAAAGAGAGATTCAAAGGGCTTTAAGGAATATAAACACCTATGCCGAAGAAGTGAAGAAAGGCATAAAGGATCAGGTTACTTTAAGTGCTTATGCTATCGAGAAAGAAGCAAAGGAAAGAGTAAAAACAGACGATGGAATTTTAAAGAATAGCATTCACGCAAACAACATCGCTCCTTATACTTCAGAAGTCCGGGTAAACGCTCATTATGCTCCTTATGTAGAGTTTGGCACAGGAGATTTAGTAAAGGTTCCTGCTGGTTTAGAATCATACGCCATGCAGTTTAAAGGGAGAGGGATAAAGAAGATAAACCTGCCAGCCAGACCTTATTTGTTCCCTGCATTCGAAGCGGAAAAGAATAAGTTTTTAGCTAAGGCTGCTAAGATATTAAAACTAAGATGAAAGACCCTAGCTATGCAATACGAAAGGCTTACTTCGATGAATTAGACGGGAATCTTTCAGTAAATGGCAATAATGTTCCTGTTTACGACCGAGTACCGGATAAACCACCGTCTCATTATGTTTTGATAGCAGAACAAACAGCGGTAGACGAGTCAAGTAAAGGATGTTTTGGGGTGGATGCAACGGTTTTACTAGACGTTGTAACGAGGTTTAAAAAGGGGGGAGGTAAAAAGGATGCTGATGTTATTTCTAATCAGATCACTCAAAGGATAATAGACCACGAAAGCTACCCGGATGCGTCACCGGAATTTAAGATTTACGGAGTTATGCTTGAAAATATGAACACATTGGAAAGTATGGAACCTTCGGAATATGTAGTAAGAAAATTAATAAGGATAAGAAATTTAGTTCAACAAATTTAAAAAGTTATGCCAACAGTAGGAAGAATTTTAGGTCAATCAATGAGAGTTCTCATTGGTGAGTCCGTAATAGAATGCGAAGATGGTTTTACGCTGTCTGTAGACGGTGAAGAAATCGATGTTTCTTGCAAGTCTTCGGGTAATTGGGGTGATACCTTAGCCGGGACTAAGACATGGAACGTTTCAGTAAACGCCAAATTAGAAGTAGACGCAACCACAAACGGTTTCTTTGACATTCTGGATAATTTCGTAGACGGAACCGAACTGGATATTGAGATTACAACCCATGACGGAACAGCCGGGATTGTAGGAGATAAATTTATCTCTGGAACTGTGGTAGTAGGTTCAACTTCTTTAAGTGGAAACAGAAACGAAGCGGTAACCTGGGAAGCGACATTGTTAGGCCGTGGCCCATTGGTAACATCAACTAGAGCAGCATAATGACGGATCAGGTAACTATCAATGGCAAGCAATACCCTTACAGGCTTTCTTACAAAGCTTTGAAGCAGGTGAGTTCTTTAAGTGCTAAAGGTGAAATAGGTATAGACAGCGCGGAACACGCTTTATATTGGGCTTTAAAATCAGGTCACCAAAAGGAAAACCAGGAATTCACTTTCGAGATGAAGGACATGGAAGAAATCTTAGAGGAAAATTTTGATCTGTTCATTAAGGTGCAAAAGGATATGACTGCGATGACCGACAAAATAAACGGGGGAAACGAGCCGGGAAAGTAGAAGAATCTGAACATGAAAATGTTTGGGACTACTTAGAAAAGATTGCTTTCGGAAAGATAAGGTTAAGCGTGGAAGAGTTCTACAGCATGACCCCTGGTGAGTTTAGAAACGCTGTTGAAGGTTGGGAGGAAGAGAAAAGGGAGCAGATGATGTTTCAAAGGCTTTTAACGACCGCACAAATACAAGTCCATGTCGCTAAAGGGAAAAGCCTAAAGCCTACCGATGTTGTAAAGTTCAGTTGGGAACAGACAGCAACAAAAGCAGCCGGAAAGATCATTCAAGACCCTGCGGAAATAGAAGCCTTTAAGAAACGAGCACTTGAAAGAAAACTAAAGAAGAAATGAATATAGCAGCATTAAATGTTAAGATAGGCGCTGACATAGCAGATTTTAACAAAGGTATTGATGCTGTAGTAAACAAGTTCAAGCAAGTTGAACAACAGTTTTCAGGCATAGCGAGTGTTGGTCAGGGAATGCAAAGCGTAGGAAGATCGTTAACCGTGGGTTTAACGCTTCCTATTGTTGCTTTAGGGGCTGCTAGTATAAAATCATTCGGAGACATTCAGGCTTTAAAGTTAGGCTTAGAAGCGGTTACCGGATCCAGCGCCGAAGCTGCCAAACAAGTCAACCGTCTAAGACAAGTAGCTAAATTACCAGGTTTAGGACTTGCGGAAGCTGTAAAAGGATCTATCAACCTTCAAACAATAGGCTTTAGTGCTGAAAAGGCCGAAAGGTCTATGAAAGCCTTTGGTAATGCTGTAGCTACAGTTGGTAAAGGAAAGGCAGAGTTTGAACGGGCTATTTACGGGCTTCAACAACTATCTAATACTGAATTCCCACTTGGAGAAGACCTTAACATCTTAAGGGATGCCATACCTCAAATAACACCACTTTTAAAAGAGGCTTTCGGAACAGCAAGAACGGAAGAACTTCAAAAACTAGGAATTACTTCTGAGCAGGTTGTAAATACTATCCTTGAAGGACTTGAAAAACTCCCTCCTGTAGCTGGTGGTATCAATAACGCATTTGAAAACTTAGGGGATTCTATTAAAAATTCACTTGGAACAATAGGCGAAGATTTAAACAGGGCTTTTAATGTTGAAGGTGTTTTAAATAAAGTAGCTGACTTTGTTGAACGAGCTACTAATGCCTTTACTAAACTTTCCCCGGCTGTTAAAAACACTATTTACGTAGTCGCTGGACTTGCGGCGGCTATCGGTCCATTATTGGTGATTTTTGGATCTATTTTAACAGCATTACCATTAATGGCTGCTGGATTTGTGACATTAAAAGCTTCTGTACTTCCCGCGATTGCTGCTTTTGCTACGGCTGCTTTACCTATTATAGCTGTCATCGCTGCGGTCGCTGCTTTAAGTGCTGCTATTTATGGAATAGTGAAGGCTGCTGACCTGTTTAAGATAGCTTTTAAAAGAGCCTTTTTAGAAGTAAAAGGGTATGTAAATGATGCTATCCTTTCGATGTTTGAAAGTATTCAAAGCTTTGGGGATAAATTTGATATCGATTTAGGTTTTAAAAAAGCAATCCAAGAGGCTAGGAACTTCCAAAACGAGATAAGCCAAACTTTAGCCATTACTCCGAACGTGTCTTTTAAAGACGCAGAGGATAAGATGAGGCAGTCTGTAATTGATGCCTTTACAAGTGTGAAAGAAGAGGTTTACAGTGCAATGGTTAAGGCTGAGGAAACCGTAAAAGAAGGTGTTACAAACATCAACAACGGATTAAAAGGAATAGGATCAGGTACTATAACAGTTCCTGTTAAGATCGCTCCAATAGGCTTAGAGGCAGCGCAAATGCAACCTATTAATATAGATTCAACAGGGCTACAGGCTTTAGTGGCGGTTAGCGATGCATTAGAGAAAGCAAAAGAAAAAAGTTTAGCCTTTGGAGGATCGTTTGATCTTGTAGGGGAGAAAACAAGAATTTTACAAACAGCGATAAGCACTTTAATTGACCAAGGTTTTACCGCAGGAACCGGAGCACTAGAGGCTATGAAGCTTAAAATGAAAGAGGTTCAAACAGAAATGGATGCTCTTGGAAATAAAGCCATAGATGTAGGGCAAATATTTAAAGCAAATTTGACCAATGCTATAGCAGGATTTGCGGAAACTTTAGGGCAATCATTTACTAACGGTGGTAATTTCTTTGATGGAATTTTAGCTGTAGTAGCTGATTTCGTTGGATCATTCGGTAAGATGTTAATTGCGGCAGGGGTTGCTTCGACTGCTTTCAAAGAATCTTTAATGACCAATCCTTACGCAGCTATTGCGGCTGGTGCTGCTCTGGTTGCGATAAGCGCAGCGATAAAAGGACATTTAAATGCAGGGCCAGGTGGCGCTCCTTCGACTGCTGGTGGTGGAGGCGGTGGCGGTTCTAGTTTCTCAGCAGGTTACAATCCGAATATTAATAACAAGGTCAATGAGTACAGAGAAATAGAAATAAGTGGACAATTGACCGCTAAAGGTGGTGATCTTGTCTATGTGTTCAATGAAGCTACGAAGAGAGAAGGGAGGGTAGGTGGCTAAAATATTATTAATGCGTACTTGTCAACGGGTCAGGGATTCTCAGCAAAATTGGGTAGGTACATACAATAAAAGAGAAGAGTATTATGATACTGTAACAAAACAGGTTTCGGTAGTTACTTCGCCATCTCCGGTTGATTCATGTGCTTATTATTTCAGAAGCCCCTTAGAAAGAATAGATGATTATTGTGATGGCAATGATAGGATAGAGGTATATCACAATCGAGAGCCAGCCCATAATGAAACTGTAGGGGTTAAGCTTGTAAGGACTATAGGGGCATGTGCCATAGCTGGCTGCAATATTTCTTTTGTTTCAGCAAGAGTTGAGTATCACGAAAGCAGGGAATATGGAAGTATAACATTTACTATGAGTACTTCGGAATATGAGTACTCATTGACAAATTTTAACGATTATCTTTCTTCGGTCTACTATACCAGAAGGATTCAAAATATATATCCTGGGGACTATATTTTAAGTGTAAGGCAAAAAGAAAAAAAGACTTGCGTTGCTACTCTTGCTTTTACGATTGACGAAAAAATAGATTACAATCCTAAGTGGTTTTTTGAATTAAAAGACAGGCATAATAACGATTTAAGGGTTGAAATTTTAGGCAAAAACTACGAAGGAACAGCGACTGATATTGAATATATCGGTTCAAATCCTATAGTTATCGATTGGAAAGGCAGAGGTAACGATAAATTCAGACCAATAGTAACTTCTGAATGTATTTTAACAGTCAATTCAAGTACTGACTTTGAATACTACTCTTTGTTTTCTTCAGACGAAAAAGCTCACAGGATAGATGTTTATAAAAACGGTGCAATTTTTTGGAGGGGTTATGTAATTCCAGATGTTTACACAGAACCTTATTTAGCACCTCCTTATTTAATGACTGTTTCAGCAGTTGATGGATTGAATACGCTTAAAAAATATGATTACGAAAACCCTAACGAAACAAGCACTTACCGTGAAATAATTACCTATTGTCTTGACAAAATAGGTCACGGAATAGACTTTTTAGATTCAGCTTTTATACTTCCTTCGGATATTACGGGAACGCCTTTAAACATATTCTCTGTTAAGAATAAAGCCTTTGAAGGACTTAATTGCTACGAAGTCTTAGAAAGGGTTGTGTTTGCCAACCTCGGAAGGCTTACTCAATTGGATGGATCATGGCAAATGGTTCCGATTACCCAATTAAAAGACATATATGAATTAAGAGACAGCGATTCTACTATTGGTACGATGGATCCTGTTATCCAAATAGGTGACGTTAGAAATGGAGAGCCATACTTTCGGGATCGGTCGCAAACATTAAACATTAAACCAGCCTATAAAGAAATAACAGTAATTCAAGATTACGGATTAGACGATGTTTTTGTAAAAAATTCAACATTCGAATTTATAGAAAACGTCTTACCAGAATGGATTGGGGAATTATATCTAAAAAGATACTACAGAAAAGACAACGGAGACATAGCTACAATGGTAGGAATACTAAACAGGCCAATCTCGCAAGAAGTTGATATTTCTCCAACAGAAGAAGAATCAAGAATAGCCCTAGATATTGAATATAAAGTAGCCATAGGGCAAGTTTACGAAGCTTCTATAATAGAAATAACCTTTAGTCAGGGAGAAACTATAGATGTTATTATTAAGCTCGAAGGTAATTATTTATTTTTTCAAGATTCAGGATGGGATAGGACAACAGGTCCAGGAATACCGGGGAGATCAAATATAGCAGACGCATATTTATACCCAGCAGTTGACAACGCCGAAAGGTTCCGAGTTTGGTTGGAGGCAAACACCACTAATTATACAATTTCAAGAACAAACAATGTAGTTAAGATTTCGGCAAATATAACCGATGTTAAATATGATTTTGGCGATGTTGAAGTTTTAGGTTACGCAGAAATAACGGATAGAAATAATCAACCCATAACCACCGAGGGGTATTCTGTTCAAATGGTGGTGTATGCTTACGACTCAGCAGGAAATGAAAAAACATTAAGCACTAGTGGACATTGGATGGTGCGATATTCCAATCCAAGGATGACAGGACTACAGCCTAATAAGGTTAATATGCCTGTTAAATCTAACGGGGAGTGGAACACTTTTACTCTTTTGTCTGATCCGTTACCAGAAGATACAGTACGGTTTAAAATAGAGCTACATGGGTACGGGGCTAAAAACAGGGATAGAGGTTCTTCTAATAACATAGAGGCTCATTATAAAAAAGCCAATATAAGCTATTTGCCTGGCGGAGATTATGCACCTAAAACAAGCACATTAAAGCTTGTAAATGATAAGGAGCTAACATTTATACCATCCGATTACCTGCTGTTTTTAGGGGAGCCACCTCTTAATGATGAATTAGAACCTATCCCTAACGCCGACAGGGTCTTAAGTAACCTTGTTTATTACAATAGTGATATGATAACCCAATTCACAACAGGCGAAAAGACGGGAAGGTTATTGGACATTATAGCTAACATTATTTTATCAGCTAATATGGATCAAATACAGGTCATCTCAGGCACAATGAGAGGTGATTTTAACCTTAATAATACTTTTGTAGATTCTAATAACCCAGGTAAGGAATTTATTGTAAATTACATGAGGTTAAACCTAAGGAAAAACGAAGCTGATTTAGAATTGGTTGAAATGCCATTCGATATAAAAATAACAAATGCTTTACTGCTTGAAACAGGCGATTATTTCTTACAAGAAGATGGAGGGTTAATACTTTTAGAAGATGGCTGATAAAAAAATAACAGAATTAACAACTACTATAAGCGTATCGGATGCGGATTTAGTGCCATTTGTAGACGTGTCTCAGCCGGTTCCAGGGCTAAAGAATCAGAACGTTAGAATGTCTGTTTTGAAAGCTTATATGGCCTCCGGCGCTGATTATAGTACCAGGACAGCCAATGAAGGTGAAAATGTTTATGTTAGGAAATTGGTTATTTTAAAAAATAATCAACTTTATACTTTTGATCCAACAGATGTAAGTCATTATGGGCTATTGGTTGGTTTCCTTATTAATAAAGGTATTACAGGGAAAAGTACTTATGTAACTTCTGGAATATATCAGTCAGAATTTTTAAGCCTTACTCCTAATGCTATTTATTATTCCGATTCTGCCGGAAACCTAACAACCGTAACCCCGGCTGAGGGTATTTATCAGGAAGTAGGTTTTGCAGTTTCTACAGATAAGATTTTTATCAACTTAGGGCAACCATCCTTATTAACAGAAGCAGCGGTTGAATATACTCAGGCAGAAAAGAACAAACTACTTGAGTTAAGTGAACTTAGAAAAGATCCGGTACAAAGTCAGGCGGTTTTAACTTCAATACCTCAATTATCTTTAGACGACAAAGAAGATAGGCTAGTAGAAAACGAAGCAGGTTATTATAGGTATGATGCACATTCTGACGGATCAGAGGACGGCGCCATAGCACCTGACGATCAAACAGGAGGAGTAGGGTTTTGGATTCCTGTAGGTTTTTCTGGCAATGTAAGTGCGGATAAAATAACCGAAACAACCGATAGACAGTTTGTAACTGCTACTGAAAAGGCAAAATTAAATTTGGACTATGGGTATAAAGACAACCCAACTATATTAAATAATGACTATCCAACTGGCGTATCTGGTGCTTATGTTAGAATAGGGTCAACAGATACCATTTGGGTTTGGTCTACAGGTACAAATTCTTGGGTAAATAGCGACAAACCAATCACAGGCTATGTACATCCAGATCACACCGGGGATGTTACTTCAAATAGCGATGGACAAACAACAATCTCAGAGGGTGCGGTAACATTCACTAAAATCAACAGCGCGACAAAGGCTGCGTCAGGAGAGGAAAGCGCAACTAAGTTAGTGGTAGCTAATGATTCAAGATTAAGATCAAAATACAGAGGCCGACATTTAACATTAACAGCCTTACAAACAGCACACTCTACAGGGCTTTCCGGGGATTGGGCGGAAGTCAAACCCAATGGAGGAAGTATCACAGAATATGTTTGGGATGGCGGATGGGTAGTAAGAACAGGCGCTGGGTTAACCACTGAACAAGAAACTATTATAGACTCTGTAGGTGACGCTACCACTCTTAATACTACTGCGAAAATACTAGTAGACGCTATAAACGAAGTATTAGCGGCAGTTGGCGGTGTGGGTGCTTTGACATCCGAGGATATAGATACTCTTGCAGAAATAAACTCTATTATAAATGATGCGGATGTAGCAAGTGAGACATTTGTAACTAATATAACAGGCGCTCTAGCCTCATTAAACACAACCGTTAAAACCAGCTTAGTAGATTCTATCAACGAGTTAATAACCTGGATTAAAGAGCCTAAATCGTATGCAGTCATTAAGCCTACCGGGGTTATTAACTACTATGACGATTTACATTCAGCCATTGCTGGCGCGGTGTCGGGAGATACTATTGAGATGTATAATGACTATGTGTCTACATCAACTCTAATACCCAAGGATGGGGTTACTATAGATACAAATGGTCATTCTATAATAAATGAATCGACATCTTTAAGTTCTTATACTTTATATTCAGACAGCCCTAATGTAAGCTGGAATGTAATAGGTAATGGTAAGATAATAAGAAGGGGGATTGTAAGTACATCCAACTCTTTTGCTCCCGCTGTATGGTTAACCAATAATTCTACTAACAATATTGTAAATATTCATGCTGATATAATTCATGAAACTAGGCAGGCTTTAATCGTTCAGGGAGAAGGAAGTTTTGTTACTGTACGTGGATATGTATCTGGAGCAGCTCAGGATTCACAGAATAGAACAGCCTGTATAGTTGATAAGGCAACGGTAGAAATTTTTAATGATGTTATATCTAAGAACGGTGAAGCAATAGGTGCGCACGTTGGAGCGAATGTAATTATTCATGGGAATTTAATAGTAGAGTCAGGCAATGGATATCCTGTCAGGATAGGGTTTAATAACATTGCCGAATCAGCACTGACCGTATATGGTCACCTTATTAGACCTTTAGGGGCAACAGGTGGCGCTATTTATTTCTATAATGATGCGGAAGTAAAAATCGGAGGGGCTATAGTTAATAGTTCAGGAACAGAAGCTGTAGTACATGCTGACGTTGTAGAAGCGAAAGTTACTTTCCTTGGTCCACCTGCTTACGATGGTGTTTTTCCTCCTAAAGTTACAGTTTCTTATATCGGAACTTACGGAGGTGGAACCGGAACAGACCATACAGCCGAAATTACAGCTCTTCAAGAAGGTAAGAAAGACAAATACATTACCGTTCCTACTTCATTTACTCCGGGTCAATGTATAGATCAAGTAGACGGCACATGGGAGCTAGCATCTGCAACGGTAGAGCCTTTTTTATTGGTGGTGGAAGAGGGGAAGGCGGTAACATCGGGAAGTAATTATGATCTTGGACTTCCACTTGGGGTTGATGGGAAAGGAATTTACTACTGGAATGAGACAGATCAAGAATTAACCTTAACTAAGCCTACGGGTGAAGGGGAGGTCGTAAGGGTGGCTTATAAGCAAGGAACTGGATGGGGAGTGTTTGTTTGGGACAATGGGTATATAATAGGCGGTGAAGTAGGAAATGACCCATCTTGGCTATTGAAACCTTCTAATTTTTCTGTATCTGATAATAATGGTGAAAACATATTTATAACATGGGATCAACTAGACCAACGGGGGGATAGTGCTATATTAAGATATTCCACAGATCAATCTACATGGACAGACGTAGATGTGCCAATTAGTTCACTTGGCTATTATTTGAATGTATTGCCTTCTACTATTTATTATTTTGAGTTACAAGTATTGTCATCTGAACTTGAAGACTCAGAAAAGGCAATACTTAATGTAGAAGTTCCAGGTTTATTATCTCCTGAGCCCACAGGAGATTTATTTAGATGGACTTATAGTGATTCTGGAATAACAGATTTTGAAACACCTTCTCAAATAACCGAAAGAAAAACATTATGGCTAACAGAATCGGCTGGCGTTAACGCTTTTAACCACCATCCTTACATTGTTGAAAAGGACGGTGTAGTATTAGGTATGTGTTCAACTCATGCATACGATGAAGAGGGGATGGGAACATTTGTTAGAGGCTTTAGAAGCGCAGACGGTGGCGCAACATGGTCATTTTTAGCTAATATTTTTGATCCGGCCAGCGATTCAGGAGATAGGATAGGCGGAACAGGCAGGGTGGTAATTCCAGTTGAATTTGTAGAAATAGGTGGGAGAATAATAGCGGTAGCTGATTTAGTTGAATATACGAGCGGTTCCAGGGTCGGGATCGGATTAATAGCAAGAGAAATTTTTACAGATGGAACAATGGGCAGCGTTTATTGCATTCATAATTCAACTTCTCAGGGAGAAACATTGCCAGGTATTTCAGGATATGAGGATTACCCATTTTCAGAAGAACTAAGAATCATTTGTTATTCTTATCTTGATAGACCTGGATATAAACCAAAAACAAACGCATCAGACCCTTCGCTGAGCATAGTATCGATAGCAAACAATACAAACGGATGGAAGGGGGGGGGCAACCTGCAAGAACCTACTGATATAAGACCACATAGGTATTCAAAAATATGGAAACTATGGAAAAATTTTGGAAGAGGTAAAAAGGTATTTAATATTAATTATGGGTCAACCTTCCTAGATTCAGAGGTTCCAGATTCAGGAGAACCGGATGTAGGGGCTATTGTTACCCGAATGTATCAATTTAATGAGGACACTATTCTATTATCTGGAAATTCAAATGATGGATATAGGAGAAGGTTGTACTTAGCAATAACAAAAAGAAGGCCGGACGATGGCAGATATGTTACTACCAAGGTATTCAACATAGATTATGATGCCAACACCACACAATTAACCCCAGGGGTTTATAAAGGAGGCGGCCCACAGATTGTTGATATATCGGTACGGGGGTTAGATATTCACATGATATATGTAATAAGAAAGGAAGATGTTTGTTATAAGAAACTTACATTGCTCCAATCAGATTTAGACATTGCCGCACCCGAAGAAGTATCGTTATTGTTAGACATTGATGCTACCAATTTATCACAGTTTGATTTAACTGCATCGCAGATTAATTCAATAACATCAAGGGGTTTGTTTTTATCGCAATCCACATCATCCAAAAAGCCAACATGGTCATCAGGCAGAATAAACTTTTTAGATACATCGAATCAGCACGTAGTCTTAACAAGCGGCATGGAGTACTTTCAATTTCAGCCAGATCAAGATTTTACAATTGTATTAAAAGGACTACTAACAAGCAAAGCAAGTAATTCATTTGGTCATCTAATAGCGTATCGCGGACAAAGCGGGATAAGTAATGCAGGATGGGGAGTGTTATTTTCAAATAATAGTATTAGGCTTAATATTTCAGACGGTACTTTAAATAGGTTTTCGCTTTACATTCCAGAAGATTGGACAACAGAAAGAGATTTTATCTTAGAAAACATTGACGGAGTAATAAAAATATATACAGAAGAAAATGCAGATGTAGGGAGTATTGGAGATAACACTGTTGATTTAGACATAATTGACTATTCGGGACAAAATCTAGTTGTAGGAACCAGGCATATTAATGATTCTACACCAGCTCAAAGTTGGTTAGGCAGTTGTAGAAATATAAAGATATACAACCGAGCATTAACAGCACAAGAGAGGCTTAACGAACTATCATCGTAAAGATGCTTAAAAAATTATGGAACTACTTTAAAAAATGGAAACTAACGAAAAAACAGGGGTAATTCTTGATAAGAATGAGCCTATAGGAAAAATAACAGGGTATCTACTGCATTTGCCTGAAGGTTACCAGACTGAAAAAAAAGCCCTGATAGTAAACCTTCATGGGCATGGGGCAGGCGGTCGTGATCTTAACAGGATCAGGTTCGGGTTTCTTAGGGAAATATACAAAGGCAAAAAGATTGATGCTGTAATAGTCAATCCGCAAGCATTATATGAATGGAATGATAGCTTTAATTCTATCACGCCATTTATTGATATGTTGCTCGAAAAATACAATATTGATGAAAGCCGAATATACATTACAGGGCTTTCAAACGGTGCAGGATTTGCATGGGATTATGCAATAATTAACCATCATAAAATTGCAGCCGTTATCCCTATCGCAGGATGGCATACACAAGGGGACAAAGTATGCGAGGCTAAAAATTTAGCTGTTTGGGCTTATCACAATAAAGGGGACGGTGTTATTAGCTACAAAGGTATTCCCGGGCTTATTGAGCAATTCAAAAAATGTGGCGCTCAAAATGTTCACTACACTATCTATGAAGCAAATGGACATGATGCATGGACTAGAACCTATGCAGATCCGGCGGTCTTAGAGTGGTTGTTACAACAAAAGAAGGGTGATACAGCACCCTCACCCATACCAGCACCCGAACCAGAAAAACCAGTCACTATTAACAGGCAACCTATCTTAAAGGCAAGCGATAAAACCGTGAACCTACCATCAGATAGGGTGATGCTATACGGATCAGCATGGGATCCAGACGGCAAGATAGTAGGCTTCAAGTGGGAGAAATTATCAGGGGGTGAAATCACACTAGGCCGGACTGACGAGCAGAATTTAATGGTGACCAACTTTAAAGAAGGTGAATACACATTCAGGGTTACCGCTACAGACAATCAAGGCGCGCAAACAAGCCAAGAGGTAATATTGAATGTAGCCGGGAAACCAGCCTCATACTTTAATATACGGATTGACGGAGCCACAGAAGAAGAACTTGCAGCTATCAGGGCTATTTTAGGGGATAAAGTAAAAATTGTATAGTTTGTAAAAATATTAGTATATTGGGGGTAATAAATTACAGCTATGTTTCAATTTGTAAGCTTTCTTATTATAATAGCTATATCGGGTGGAATTTTTTATCACTTGTTTTCAAGGATAAACAACGATGAAATAAAGAAAGAAAAAGAAATAAGAGAGCTAAAAAAAGAGGTTTTTACTATGAAACTAGATCAAAAACACATCCAAGAGTCTTTATGGAAGACAAAAAGAAACTTAAAAAGAGTTTACCGCGAAATCGACCCAACAGGTAATAATATTTCTTACGATAAATAAATAAAACTATGCCAGATCAAGACCCGCCTAAGAAAAAAGGAACGACTAAGACAGCTACTAAGGTGAAAAACCCTAAAAAAGATGTTAAGGAACGGAAAAAATAAGTTTATAATAGGATTGATGTTGATACTGACAACAGTATTGCTTTCCTATTTTGTCACTTTCTTTTATACCGATGACCCTACGGAGGGGAAAATAAGATTCATTGGAAATCCTGGCGAATGGGAATACTTATCTCACTTCTTATGGAGGCTTCAATTAAGCATTAGGATAGCTGTATTTTCTTATATCATGTACTTCTTTGTTCCTGGTAAGTATGGATGGATAAAAGATATGTTCCTTACTTATTTTATTGTAGAATCTGTTATGGTTTTTAATTATGCGTTCAATGGGAATCAGATAAGTGTTGCATATTATGTTATTCTGCTTTTAGGGATATGGGCTGTAACCATCATAAAGCGATTAAAATTTAAGGATTTTGGAATTTACGTTTGAGCTGAATATATGGAATGTCGTAGGTGGAATAATGGCTTTTTTCTTAATAAGGGAATTGCATTCCAACACCAAAGCCCATCAAGATATTGTAAAGAAGTTCGAAGCTTTAACAGAGAAGTTCGAAACCCTTATAGGCAATGAAAAAGAAAAGCGTTTGGCCTTGGAAAAGGAAACGGTAAATAGAATCGTATCGATGGAAAGAGATGTTGATTTTAGGTTTCATGCTAACGATTTAAAATTCGAAAAATACGATCACAAAATTGATCAGGTAGAAATAAATATACTTACAATTTTAGCATTGGTTATGCCTGAAAAAAAAGCTGAGATTATGGCTAAGATAGAAGAGAAAAACAGGCGTAGAAAAGAAAGGAAGAATGAAAAAGATTAGCCCCCACATCACATTCCGAGAGGCAACATTTAGCAATACAGCTATCAGGCACGGTATAATTAACCATCCAGGAGTTAGAGAACTTGAAGCGATGAAACTAGTAGCTGAAAAGATATTCGAACCTGTCAGAAAGCATTTCGGAAAGCCTATTTTAGTAAATTCGTTCTATAGAAATCCGGAGGTAAACAGGTTGGTAGGAGGTTCTAAAACCTCACAACACATGAAAGGTGAGGCTATTGATATGGATGCAATAGAAAGTACAGGGTTGACCAACAGGCAAATATTTGAATGGATTAAAGAAAACCTCGAGTTCGATCAATTATTATGGGAGTGGGGGAATAAGCAGAACCCGGCTTGGGTGCATTGTTCATACAGAAAAGAAGGAAACAGAAATCAAATTTTATACATAGGAATCTAAAATTATGAAAGAATTCTTTAAAAGATTATCGCTACCTAGTCCAAAGTTTTTTAATAAGTGGGCTAATTTTTTCCTTTTTGTAATCGTAACCACGGGCGGTTTAACCCTTGGAGAAAATTTCGGGTTGGATATGCTGCAAGAATGGGCGTACAATACCTTAAAGACAGTTTTATCCTGTGCGGTGGTTGGATTGCTTTTTTGTAAATTAGCTGTTTATGATTGGAGTAAGAAATCAGGTGAACTAGAAGACAGGTAACCATGCCTAACAAAACTCCAATACTCAGATTAAAGCGCAACAAGAAGGGATATTATTATATCAGGCTTGAAGGTAAGAACGGCAAAAAGCAGTTTCATACAGAGGCATTTGAATCCCCACAAAGCGCGAAGGTAGCTAAAGAGGCTTTAGAATCTATAATTGCGAATATTAAAGAAGCTGAAATTATTATCGAAGAATGACAGCCTTAGCCTTTCTGATATTCCTATTGTGGTTACTTTTTAAAGTGATGTGATAAAAAAAATCCCATAGTTGGCTAACTATGGGATTGTCGTAGAAGTAAATATTACCCTTACAAGCAATTTCGATATAAAGATAATATTTTATTTCGATCTTGCAAAATAATTATGAATCTACCTTGGTACGTACCTGTAATAATAGCTTTCCTTGGAGGGTTCCTTTTAGGCTGGCAGGGGTGCGTAAGGGAGCCAAAGGTAATAACCGAAACCATCACGGAACGAGACACCATAAGGATTACCGAAACGCCGGAACCAGTATACATTAATAAGCCTTATCCGGTCGATATGACCAAATATATTCCCAGCGAACCAGATCCACCAGATTTTACTTTAGATCAGCTAAGAACT
>Ga0079224_100002144_pt1 | contig 23657 bp, 16 predicted proteins | sample Stecom2015_FD_80414 | JGI IMG/M metagenome (GOLD analysis project Ga0079224, IMG submission 80414) | Agricultural soil microbial communities from Utah to study Nitrogen management - Steer compost 2015 | ecosystem: Environmental > Terrestrial > Soil > Agricultural land | place: USA: Utah... | reverse complement strand
TCTTCCACCTGATGACCCACGCCTTCTTCAAGGCGCTGCTGTTCCTGGGCGCTGGCTCGGTGATCATCGCCATGCATCACGAGCAGGACATGACCAAGATGGGCGGGCTGCGCAAGCACATGCCTATCACCCACTGGACCATGCTGATTGCCACCCTGGCCCTGATCGGCACGCCGTTCTTCTCCGGCTTCTATTCCAAGGACGCCATCATCGAGGCGGTGGGTGCTTCCGACCGCTTCGGCGCCACCATCGCCTACTGGGCGGTGCTGCTGGGCGTGTTCGTGACTTCGCTCTACAGCTTCCGCCTCTACTTCATGGTGTTCTGGGGCGAGGAGCGGATGGGTCATGAGCTGCGCAAGGATTTGCGGGAGAGCCCGGCGGTGGTGACGGTGCCGCTGATCCTGCTGGCCATTCCGTCGGTCCTGATCGGTTGGTTCACCATCGGTCCCATGCTGTTCGGCGACTTCTTCGCCGACTCCATCCGGGTGCTGCCGCAGAACGACGTGCTGGGCCGGATGGGCGAGCACTGGACCGGACCGCTTGGCTTCACGCTGCACGGGCTGCTGACGCCCACCTTCTGGCTGGCGCTGGCGGGCGTGATTGTGGCCTGGTTCCTTTATGTGAAGCAGCCCGGGCTGCCTGAAGTCATCCGGCAGCGGGCGCGCCTGCTGTACACCATCCTGGACAACAAGTACGGCTTCGACGCGCTTTACATCAAGGGGTTTGCCGGCCTGGGCCGTGGCCTGGGCAATCTGCTCTGGCGGGTCGGCGATGCCGGGCTGATCGACGGCGTGCTGGTCAACGGCACCGCGCGGACCATAGGCCGGGTGGCCGCAGCCATTCGCGGTTCGCAGTCGGGTTACCTGTACCACTATGCGTTCGCCATGATCATCGGCCTGCTGTTGCTGCTGACCTATTTCATCGGCACCTGGCAGGGATGGTTCGCGTAAGGCGCGACCGCTCGGACACGCAGTTGGGGAAAATAACGAATGTTTGAAGGTTGGCCTTTGCTGAGCGTGCTGGTCTGGCTGCCCATTGCCGGTGGAGTGGCGTTGCTTGCCATCGGCAGGCAGTCAGCAGTGCTGACCCGCTGGCTGGCGCTGGTATTCGCAGCGCTGACATTCCTGTTGAGCCTGCCGCTTTGGACCGGCTTTGATCCCCATGGCGGCATGCAGTTCGTCGAGCGGGTGCCGTGGATCCCGGTGTTCGGGATCGAATACGCCCTGGGCGTGGACGGCATCGCGATGCCGCTCATCATCCTGACGACCTTCAGCACGCTGATCGTCGTGCTCGCCGGCTGGGACACCATCACCGACAAGCCCTCGGTCTATTACGCCTGCTTCCTGATCATGGAAGGGATCATGAACGGCGTCTTTGCCGCCATGGACGCCATCCTCTTCTATGTGTTCTGGGAAGCCATGCTGGTGCCGATGTTCCTGATCATCGGTATCTGGGGTGGCGAGAACCGGATCTACGCCACCATCAAGTTCTTCCTCTATACCTTCCTCGGCTCGGTGCTGATGCTGGTGGCGCTGGTCTATTTGCGCTTCCAGGCCGACAGCTTCGCCATCGCCGACATGTACGGCCTGGGGCTGCCGCTGTCGGTACAGACCCTGATCTTCCTGGCTTTCCTGGCGGCCTTCGCTGTCAAAGTGCCAATGTGGCCGGTGCACACCTGGCTGCCCGACGCCCACGTCGAGGCGCCTACTGGCGGTTCAGTCATTCTGGCCGCCATCATGCTCAAGATCGGTGCTTACGGTTTCCTGCGCTTCTCGCTGCCGATCGCGCCTGACGCCAGCCTTAAGCTGAGCGGCCTGCTGATTGCGCTGTCTTTGATCGCCGTGGTCTACATCGGCCTGGTGGCGCTGGTTCAGAAGGACATGAAGAAGCTGATCGCCTATTCCTCGATCGCCCACATGGGGTTCGTCACCCTGGGCTTCTTCGTGATCTTCCCGATCATGGCCAATGTCGGCTTCAGCGACGGCGGCGCCCTGCTGGCGATGCAGGGCGGCATGGTGCAGATGGTGGCCCATGGCTTTGTCTCGGCCGCGATGTTCCTGTGCGTGGGCGTGCTTTATGACCGCATGCATACGCGGCAGATCGAGGCCTACGGTGGCGTTGTCAACACCATGCCCATGTTCGCCGCCTTCTTCGTGCTGTTCGCCATGGCCAACAGCGGCCTGCCGGGAACGGCCGGATTCGTCGGCGAATTCATGGTGATCCTGTCGTCGTTCAAGGCCAGCTTCTGGTATTCGCTGCTGGCGGCCACGGCTCTGATCACCGGAGCGGCCTATACGCTGTGGATGATCAAGCGGGTCGTGTTCGGCGCGGTGGCCAATGAGCAGGTCGCCGCGCTCGATGACCTCAACAAACGAGAATTCTTTGTTCTGTTGGTACTGGCCATCGCCGTGGTGGGGCTGGGCGTGTATCCTGCGCCCCTGGTCGAAGTGATCGAGCCCTCGCTGCAGCGCGTGCTGGATGTGGTAACTGCCCGCTGAAGCAGGCAGGCCGTTGTACTGAGTATTGAGGATGCCGATGCCCATGATGCCGGACTTCTCCCTCGCCATGCCCGAGATTTGGGTCGGCGTGATGGCCTGTGTGATCCTGATGATGGATTTGTTCATCCCCGGTCGGGACCGGGTGATCACCATGTGGCTTAGCCTGTTCACCCTGGCAGTGGCCGCGTGGCTGACCATCCGGCAGCAGTGGGGGGTGGAGGCCGTCACCTTCGGCGAGTCCTACATCGCCGACAACCTCGCCGTGGTGCTCAAGGTCTCCATCTACGCCATGACTGCACTGGCCTTCCTCTACGCCCAGCGTTACCTCAAGCAGCGCGGCCTGCTGCAGGGCGAATTCTTCGTGCTGGGTCTGTTCGGCGTGCTGGGGATGATGGTGATTTCCTCCGCTCACAGCCTGCTGACGGCCTACATCGGCCTGGAGCTGCTAGCCCTGTGCCAGTATGCCCTGGTCGCCTACAACCGCAACTCGCAGCTGGCGGGCGAGGCGGCGATGAAATATTTCGTCCTGGGTGCGCTCTCCAGCGGCATCCTGCTCTACGGTATGTCGATGATCTACGGCGCTACCGCGACCCTGGAGCTGGCGGCCATTGCCGAGGCGGCAGCACGCTCCGGCGACAACATCCTGTATGTGTTCGGCCTGGTGTTTATGCTGGTCGGCGTGGCCTTCAAGTTCGGCGCCGTGCCGTTCCACATGTGGGTGCCGGACGTCTATGAAGGCGCGCCTACGCCGGTTGCGCTCTACATCGGTACCGCGCCTAAGATCGCTGCCCTGGCGCTGTTCTTGCGTCTGCTGGCGGAAGGCCTGGGGGCCCTCCAGGAACACTGGCAATTGATGGTAGCCATCTTGGCGGTGCTGTCTCTGATCATCGGCAACCTGTTCGCCATCGTGCAGAGCAACTTCAAGCGTCTGCTGGGTTATTCGACGGTTTCCCACATCGGCTTTGTCCTACTCGGTCTGGTCGCCGGTAGCGAGCAGGGATTCGGCGCCGCCCTGTTCTATGTGGTGACCTATGCCATCACCGCTGCCGGAGCCTTCGCCATCATCATTCTGCTGAGCCGTGAGGGCTTCGAGGGTGACCGGCTGGACGACCTCAAGGGGCTGTTCCGCCGTGATGGCTGGGCCGCCCTGGCCTTGCTGCTGATGATGTTCTCGATGACCGGCATTCCGGGCACCGTCGGCTTTTACGCCAAGCTGCTGGTGATCAAAGCCTTGATCGATGTCGGCATGGTCTGGCTGGCGGTGTTTGCAATCGTGTTCGCGGTGATCAGCGCCTTCTACTACCTCAAGGTGCTCAAGATTGCATTCTTCGATCCGGTCGAGGATAATAGCGCCCTGCAGGCCTCTGGTGGTTTCAGGCTCATCCTCACCGGCAATGCCCTGGCTGTGCTGCTTCTGGGGATCTTCCCCGGCAGTCTCATGGCGGTCTGCCTGGCAGCCTTCGGCTAGTAGGGGATTAGAAAGGGCTTGCAAAGATGGCGCTAAGCCATTAGAATTTAAAGCATCAGATGCGGGGTGGAGCAGTCTGGAAGCTCGTCGGGCTCATAACCCGAAGGTCGTAGGTTCAAATCCTGCCCCCGCTACCATTGCTAGCACAGGCCCTGACCCGAAAGATCGGGGCCTGTTTCTTTGCGCATTCCTTGCTGTTTTGATGCGCCAGGGTGCGGTGCGCATCCATTGATCCAGTCCTAAGCTTTCGCTTCGATCAGACCGCGCCGTCACGCCGAGCAGCAGAGATGGCTGCTGCCGTGACGGCGTGGCTCGCTGTCAACGACCCGCTGCGGATGAAGATTCAGCTTGATGTGGACGGGGCGCACGGCACCAGGCCGCGCGCCGATGAGGGCTTGTCGAGGCGCGACGGCCTAGCCGTCGCGTCGTTCCAGTGCCTGCAGCGTGTTGCGGATCAGGGTGGCGATGGTCATCGGGCCAACACCGCCGGGGACCGGGGTGATCCAGCTGGCGCGTTCGGCGGCGGCCGCGAACTCGACATCGCCGACCAGTCGCCCGTCAGGGAGGCGGTTAATGCCGACGTCGATGACAACCGCGTCAGGACGTATCCATTCGCCGGGGATCAATTCTGGCTTGCCGACCCCGACCACGAGGATCTCAGCCGAGCCGACCTTCTCCTGCAGATTTCTAGTACGGCTATGGCAGATGGTGACCGTGCAGCGGCTGTTGAGCAGCTCCAGGGCCATGGGGCGGCCGACGATGTTGGACTGACCAACCACCACGGCGTTGAGGCCGCTCAGCTCGATGCCGGTCTTCTCGAGCATGATCATGACCCCGTGTGGCGTGCAGGGCCGCAGCCCGGGCAGGCGCAGGGCGAGGGCGCCCATGTTGACCGGATGGAAGCCATCCACGTCCTTGCTCGGATCGATGCGCTCGATGACGCGCTGGGCGTCGATGTGAGGCGGCAGCGGCAGCTGGACCAGGATGCCGTCGACAGCGGGATCGGCGTTGAGCTTGTCGATGAGCGCGAGCAGCTCAGCTTCGGTGGTCTCGGCCGGCAGGTCGTGAGCAAACGAAAGCATCCCGGTTTCTTCGCAGGCCCGTCGCTTGTTGCGGACATAGATCTGCGAAGCCGGGTCGCTGCCGACCAGGATGACGGCCAGGCCTGGCACCCGCAGCCCGCGCTGGCGGCGCTCTTCGATACGTTGGCGGATTTCGTTGCGAAGTTCGGCGGCGATTGCTTTGCCATCGAGTATTTGGGCCGACATGTTGGCTCCCTGCAGATTGCCCACGCTCAAGTACAGCACGAAATGGCAGTGGATTGTCGCATGGGGTCTTGCCGGCAACAAGCCGCGGGGCATTGACGTTGTGCCATGCGCTGTTTATGATTCCCGCACTTTGTGTTTGACAGAGGATGATCCGCGACTGCACGGGGTGTGGCGCAGTCTGGTAGCGCTCCTGCTTTGGGAGCAGGAAGTCGGGGGTTCAAATCCCTCCACCCCGACCAAATTCCCTGTTGCAGCAGGGTGCTGGTCAAGTTGCCGAACGCTTCTGTCGGGTACGGTGAAGGCTGGAATCCGAAGCCGCGCCGCGGGCTGAGGTGTTGCAAGTGACCAGGCGCCCGTAGCTCAATTGGATAGAGCATCGGCCTTCTAAGCCGGTGGTTGCAGGTTCGACTCCTGCCGGGCGCGCCATCTTCCGGACAGGACGAGACTGTTGTAATATTGCAGTTCCAGCGGCGAGCGTAGCTCAGTTGGTAGAGCCCCGGTTTGTGGTACCGGTTGTCGTGGGTTCGAGTCCCATCGCTCGCCCCATCAATGGGCCGTTAGCTCAATTGGTAGAGCAGTTGACTCTTAATCAATTGGTTCGGGGTTCGAGTCCCTGACGGCCCACCAACACAACAAAGCCCGCTCTCATGCGGGCTTTTTTATGCGCGCCTAATTCCAGGGTTCGATTCGGCCGATGTCCCTGTATAATAAGCATGACATGCGAAAGTGGCGGAACTGGTAGACGCGCTGGACTTAGGATCCAGTGGGGCAACCCGTGAGAGTTCGAGTCTCTCCTTTCGCACCAAATTCTTCCGGCAAGATCCTTCGCCTTGAACCTTGGGGCGTAGGCTCTTTGTATTTCCATTTTTGTCGAGGTCTGCTAGATGCAAGTTTCGGTGGAGACGACCCAGGGGTTGCAGCGTCGGATGACGGTCCAGATACCGGCCGAGCGTGTCGACAAGGAGGTTGAATCGCGGCTGCGCTCGCTTGCCGGGAGGGTCCGGCTCGACGGTTTCCGCCCCGGCAAGGTGCCCTTCAAGATCGTGCGTCAGCGTTTTGGCACCCAGGTGCGCAGCGAGGTGCTGGAAGAGGTCTTGCAGCAGACCTACAGCGAGGCCATCACGCAACAAAAGCTGCGGCCGGCGACTCCGCCGATGATCGAGCCGACCCAGTTCGAGCCCGGGAAGGACGTCGAGTACGTCGCCACCTTCGAGGTGTTCCCCGAGATCGAGCTGAAAGGCATCCAAGGCATGGCGCTCAAGAAGCCCAATGCCGAGATCAGCGATGCAGACATCGACGAGGTCATCGAGAACCTGCGCAAGCAGCAGGCCGAATACAAGGTGGTGGAGCGGCCGGCTGCGGACGGCGACAAGGTCGTGGTCGACTTCGTTGGCAAGATCGACGGCGAGGACTTCCCCGGCAATGCCGGTGAAGACGTGACCGTGCTGATCGGCTCCGGGCAAATGCCGCCGGAGTTCGAGGAAGCGCTGAAGGGCCTGTCTGCCGGCGAAACCAAGGACATCGAGTACACCTTCCCGGCCAACTTCCCCGACAAGAACGTCGCCGAGAAGACGGCAGTCTTCAAGACCACCGTCAAGTCGGTGGAGGAGCCGCAGCTTCCCGAGCTCAACGACGGCTTTGCCGAGAAGGTCGGCATCAAGGAAGGCGGCCTGGAGGAGCTGCGTAAGGTAGTGCGGGAGAATCTCGAGCGTCAGCGCGACCAGGTCGTCCACAACCTGCTGAAAAACCAGGTCATGGAGAAGCTCCTGGAGGCCAATGACATCGAGCTGCCCCAGGGCATCGTCGACAGCGAGATCGACCACCTGCGCAAGCAGGCCCAGGCCCGCGCGGGGCGGATGGACGGTGACGAGGAGCCGGAGCTGCCGGCGTCCAGCTTCGAGGACGAGGCGCGCCGCCGGGTCGCGCTGGGGTTGCTGGTCAACGAGATCATTCGTCAGCACGACATCCGTCTGGACCAGAACCGGGTGCGCGAGAAGCTGCAAGAGATCGCTTCCAGCTTCGGCGATCCGCAGCAGATCATCCGCTTCTACACCCAGAATCGCGAACTCATGCAAGAGGTTGAAATGTCGGTTCTGGAAGATCAGGTTGTGGATTGGGTGGTCGAGCGCGCCAAGGTGGAGCTGCAGGAGACCAGTTTCCAGGCGCTGATGCGCGGCGAGGCCACGGAAGCGCAGGAAAGCCAGGAGTAACAGTTAATGGACCTCAAGCGGGAACTGGAACGCTACTACACCTACGCCGCTGGCGGCCTGGTGCCGATCGTCATCGAGCAGACCGCGCGGGGCGAGCGGGCGTTCGACATTTATTCGCGCCTGCTCAAGGAGCGGGTGATTTTCCTGGTGGGGCCGGTCGAGGACTACATGGCGAACCTGATCATCGCCCAGATGCTGTTCCTCGAGTCGGAGAACCCAGACAAGGACATCCACCTCTACATCAACTCGCCCGGAGGCGTGGTCACCGCGGGGCTGGCGATTTACGACACCATGCAGTTCATCAAGTGCGACGTCAGCACCATGTGCATCGGCCAAGCTGCCAGCATGGGAGCCTTCCTGCTAGCGGGTGGCACCAAGGGCAAGCGTTATGCCTTGCCCAATTCCCGCATGATGATCCACCAGCCCCTGGGCGGCTTCCAGGGCCAGGCGACCGATGTCGACATTCACGCGCGGGAAATCCTTGCTATGCGCGAGCGCCTGAATCGCCTGCTGTCCCATCACACCGGGCAGCCGCTTGAGGTGATTGCGCGCGACACGGAGCGTGACTACTTCCTCAGCCCGGAAGCGGCCAAGGACTACGGGCTGATCGATGCCGTTCTCAAGGACCGCACCTCGCTGGCGCAAGCGGCAGGCTAAGGGAACCTTTGCGGTCGTGGGGTTTCCAAACCTTTAAACGGAGTCCATCCAGTCTTATTCCTCAAACCGAGGGGCCGGCAAGGCGGGGGGCGAGCGCCCTCCGACGCGGCAAGATGTGCGGGGGTCCGTTGCTTGCACATCAAGCCTGATAAGGGCAAGGTGTAACTAGTCTTACTCCCTTAGTCGAGGGCAGATCATGACCGACAGAGACAAAGGCAGGGACGACGGCGGCAAGCTGCTCTACTGCTCCTTTTGCGGCAAAAGTCAGCATGAGGTGCGGAAGCTGATTGCCGGACCGTCGGTATTCGTCTGCGACGAATGTGTCGAGCTCTGCAACGACATCATTCGTGAAGAGATGCAGGAGAAGTCTGCATCGGCTGGCTCCAAGCTACCCAAGCCCCACGAGATCAAGGCAGCCCTGGACGAATATGTGATTGGCCAGGAGCATGCGAAGAAGGTTCTGGCGGTCGCGGTCTACAACCACTACAAGCGGCTAGAGGTCAACCAGCGCGGCGGGCACGGTAAGGACCAGGTCGAGCTGGCCAAGAGCAACATCCTGATGATCGGCCCGACCGGCTCCGGCAAGACCCTGCTGGCGGAAACCCTGGCGCGGTTGCTGGATGTGCCGTTCACCATCGCTGACGCCACCACGCTGACCGAGGCCGGCTATGTCGGCGAGGATGTCGAGAACATCATCCAGAAGCTGCTGCAGAAGTGCGACTACGACGTCGAGAAGGCACAGACCGGCATCGTCTATATCGACGAGATCGATAAGATTTCCCGCAAGGCCGATAATCCGTCGATCACGCGCGACGTCTCTGGCGAGGGCGTGCAGCAGGCTCTGCTGAAGCTGATCGAGGGCACCACGGCCTCGGTGCCGCCGCAGGGCGGACGTAAGCACCCGCAGCAGGAATTCCTGCAGGTGCAGACCCACAACATCCTGTTCATCTGCGGTGGCGCGTTCGCCGGGCTGGACAAGGTGATCCAGGCGCGCACGGAAAAGGGCGGGATTGGCTTCGCTGCCGACATCCGCAGCTCGGACAGCAAGAAGAGCGCCAGCGAGCTTCTCATGAACGTGGAGCCCGAGGATCTGATCAAGTATGGCCTGATCCCCGAGTTCGTGGGCCGGCTGCCGGTGATCGCCACGCTGCATGAGCTGGACGAGGATGCGCTGGTACGCATCCTCTCCGAGCCCAAGAACGCCGTCACCAAGCAGTACCAGAAGCTGTTCGAGATGGAAGGCGTGGAGCTGGAGTTCCGCCCGGACGCGCTGCATGCCGTCGCCCGCAAGGCGCTGGAGCGCAAGACGGGCGCCCGTGGCCTGCGCACCATCCTGGAGCAGGTACTGCTCGACACCATGTACGAATTGCCGTCCATGCAGAACGTTGCCAAGGTAGTGGTCGACGAGGCGGTGATTCGTGGCGAGTCGAAGCCGTACATCATTTACAGCAACGCCGAACAGCAGCCCAAAGTGGCGTCCGATTAGGCGGTCAGAGTCCGACGGCGCGGCCGCTGGGTCTGGCCGCCGCGCCGGATGCCTCGCTGTCTGTACCTGATGCCTTTGGCTCCGCGTCGTGCCATGATTGAAGGGCACGCATTGCAGCCGCATGTTGAGCGGGACGCCGCGTTGCAGGTGGCTGCCAGGCACCTATTGCGAGGAACTCCATAGTGGAGCGAAAAGATCAGCCATCCGATATCAGTACTCCTCCCATGATCGCGCTGCCAGCGCTGCCATTGCGGGACGTCGTGGTCTATCCGCACATGGTCATCCCGCTGTTCGTCGGTCGGGAAAAGTCCATTCTGGCGCTGGAAGCGGCCATGGAGGAGGACAAGCGCATTCTGCTGGTGGCGCAGACCAGCGCCGAGCTGGATGACCCGGCGCCGAAGGATCTTTACAAGGTCGGCACCATTTCCTCCATCCTGCAGATGCTGAAGCTGCCGGATGGCACCGTGAAGGTGCTGGTGGAAGGCGTGCAGCGGGCCAGGATCGCCGACCTCAGTCAGGAGCTCGGCTTCTTCTCGGCACGCATCGTGCCCATCGAGGAGCAGACCGACGAGGACGAGCGGGAGACCGAGGTGTTGAGCCGCTCGGTCGTGAACTTGTTCGACCAGTACGTCAAGCTGAATAAGAAGGTCCCGCCGGAGATTCTCTCCTCGCTGGCCGGCATCGAGGAGCCAGGTCGGCTGGCCGATACCATTGCCGCGCACATGGCGCTCAAGGTCGAGGAGAAGCAGAAGATCCTCGAGATCAACAGCGTGCGTGATCGGCTGGAGCATCTGCTGGGGTTGATCGAGGGCGAGCTGGATGTGCTCCAGATTGAGAAGCGCATCCGTACCCGCGTCAAGCAGCAGATGGAGAAGAGCCAGCGCGAGTACTACCTCAACGAGCAGATGAAGGCCATCCAGAAAGAGCTGGGGGAGCTCGAGGATGTGCCCAACGAAATCGAGGAGCTCGAGCGCAAGATCAAAAGGGCCGGCATGCCCAAGGAGGCGCGCAAGAAGGCCGAGGCGGAGCTCAACAAGCTGCGCCTGATGTCGCCGATGTCGGCCGAAGCGACGGTGGTGCGCAACTACCTCGACTGGATGGTCAGCGTTCCCTGGAAGAAGCGCACCAAGGTGCTGCACGACCTGGCCCGGGCCGAGGAAATCCTGGAAGAGGATCACTACGGGCTGGAGAAGGTCAAGGAGCGCATTCTCGAGTACCTGGCAGTCCAGCAGCGGGTCGACAAGATCAAGGGCCCGATCCTGTGCCTGGTTGGTCCGCCTGGCGTCGGCAAGACCTCGCTCGGCCAGTCGATCGCCCGTGCCACCAACCGCAAGTTCGTGCGCATGGCGCTGGGCGGCGTGCGCGATGAGGCGGAGATCCGCGGCCATCGCCGCACCTATATTGGTTCGATGCCGGGCAAGATCATCCAGAACCTGGCCAAGGTCGGTACCCGCAACCCGTTGTTCTTGCTCGATGAGATCGACAAGATGGCGATGGACTTCCGCGGCGATCCGGCCTCGGCGCTGCTGGAGGTGCTGGACCCCGAGCAGAACAGCACGTTCAACGACCACTACCTAGAAGTCGATTTCGACTTGTCAGACGTGATGTTCGTGGCCACCGCCAACACCATGAATATCCCCGGTCCACTGCTGGACCGCATGGAGGTGATCCGGCTGGCCGGCTACACTGAGGACGAGAAGCTCAACATCGCCACGCGCTACCTGATTCCCAAGCAGATGAAGGCCAACGGGCTCAAGCCCGAGGAGCTGGATATCAAGGAAAGCGCGGTCATCGACATCATCCGCTACTACACGCGCGAGGCGGGCGTGCGCAATCTGGAGCGGGAGATCGCCAAGATCTGCCGTAAGGTGGTCAAGGACATCTCGCTCGACAAGATCAAGGGCGGCAAGACGGTGGTGGTCACTAGCCGTAATCTCGACAAGTACCTTGGCGTGCGTCGCTATCGCTACGGCATGGCTGAGGAGAACGACCGCATCGGCCTGGTGACCGGGCTGGCCTGGACCGAGGTCGGCGGCGAGCTGCTCATCATCGAGACCGCGGTCATGCCCGGCAAGGGCAAGATGATTTACACCGGCCAGCTGGGCGACGTTATGAAGGAGTCCATCGAGGCCGCCCGCACCGTGGTGCGCAGCCGGGCGGCGGTGCTCGGCATCGAGGCGGACTTTTTCGATAAGCACGACATCCACATCCACGTGCCGGAGGGGGCGATTCCCAAGGATGGCCCCAGCGCCGGCATCGGCATGTGCACCGCGCTGGTATCCGCCGCCACCAACATCCCGGTCAAGGCCAGCGTCGCCATGACCGGCGAGATCACCCTGCGCGGGGAAGTGCTGCCCATTGGTGGGCTCAAGGAAAAGCTCCTGGCGGCCCATCGCGGCGGCATTCAGGCCGTGGTGATCCCAGAGGAAAACAAGAAAGACCTGGCGGAGATTCCGAAGAACATCCTCAGCAAGCTCGACGTCAAGCCGGTGCGCTGGATCGACGAGGTGCTGGAGATCGCTCTGGTCTCGCAGCCGGTTCCGCTGCCCAAGGCAGAGGACGAGCCGGCCGAAGTGGAGTCCAAGAAGGGCGCCAAGCGGGGCAAGGAGCAGGAAGAGGTCAGGCCGCACTAAAAACCCGCGGCGCCTTTGCCGAATTCGGCAGGGCGCCGCGCCGTCTTTTCCCCGGCACGATTCACTGTGCGTTTGCTCGCTTGCCGCGCAGGCAGCTTATTACCTGCTCAAGCAGGCCGTTTCTTGACTTCCCGCGCGATAAAACGATGGCGCAAAGCGTAGCCTTCTGCTACACAGTGCGTTGACAGTGCTTTTCGGCCCCTGCTATAACCGAGAAGACGGCAGGCCTGCGCCAGATGGCCTGCCGATTTTGCTACGGAGGTCTTGAGAGCTGATACCAGCTTCCAAGTTTCCGCTAAGGCTAGGGGGAGAGAAGACAACTGCTTTCCGGGGAGTCAAAGATTGCTTGTTCCGAGCTTGGTGGAAAGCTAGGATAGGCGCAGATCGTGATGGGGGCCGGTCTGGAGTCAGAGCGGTCTTCGTGGCGGGTCCGGTAGTAGCATTGTCGGTGAAAATAACACCAAGGGGATAAAAGGTAATGAACAAGTCGGAACTGATCGAAGCTGTCGCGCAATCTGCGGACATTTCCAAGGCGCACGCCGCCCGGGCAGTGGACGCGATGATCCAGGCCATCACCCAGGCTTTGAAGGAAGGCGATCAGGTGACGTTGGTCGGCTTCGGAACGTTTTTGGTGCGCGAGCGCGCCGCCCGCACTGGCCGTAACCCGCGTACCGGCGAAACCATCAACATCAAGGCCTCCAAGGTTCCCAGCTTCAAGGCTGGCAAGGCTCTGAAGGACGCTGTACAATAGCGCCTCCTTCGCGGGTGGTTAGCTCAGCTGGGAGAGCGTCGCCCTTACAAGGCGAATGTCGGGGGTTCGAGCCCCTCACCACCCACCAAAGAATTCGGAGCGGTAGTTCAGCTGGTTAGAATACCGGCCTGTCACGCCGGGGGTCGCGGGTTCGAGTCCCGTCCGCTCCGCCATCTATTCCGACAAAAAGGCGCCTCAGGCGCCTTTTTGTTTTGCAGCTCCCGGGCCCCGCAGGCGCGTATAGGGATTGGCCGGGAAGGCCGCAAAGGCTTTGCCTTGCTCGCGCAGTGCGGCACACTAGCAGGTCCATCGCCTTGCAGGCGGATACCGGGATTGCTCGTTCACCGATGTATCGGAACCTCTAACCATGCTCATCGCAATAAGAGAACGCGCCAAGGGTTGGCTGGCCTGGCTGATCGTCGGCGCCATCGCGCTCACCTTTACCGTCACTGGTGTCTACAGCTATGTCTCCGGCCCGCCAGCTTCGGAGGTCGCCGAGGTGGCCGGCGTGCCGATCACCCGCGACGCGGTGGAGCGGCTTTATCAACAGCAGCGGCGTCAGCTGGAGCAGCTGTTTGGGGGCCAGCTGGATCCGCGCCTGTTCGACGACCGCCAGTTGCGGCGCGAAGCCCTGCAGAACCTGATCGACCAGGCGCTACTGCGCCACTATGTGGCCAAGCAGGGCTTTCGGATCAGCGATGCCACCCTGGCCGAATACATTCGGAGCCAGCCGTTCTTCCAAGTTGACGGCCGTTTTTCCAGCGAACAGTACCATGCGCTGCTGCGCAGCGAGGGGCTGACTCCGGAGGCGTTCGAAGCGCGGCTGCGGGTCGAGCAGATGCTTGCCCAGGCCCAGCAGGGGCTGTACGAAAGCGCCTTCGTTACCGAGCCCGAGGTGAAGCGGCTGCTTGAACTGCAGTGGCAGCAGCGCGAGCTGGCCTATCTCACCGTCCCTGTCACCGCCTTCGCGGACGAGATCGAGATCCCGGACGACGAGGTTCGGGCCTATTACGAGCGAAACCAGGACCTGTTCCTGCGCCCCGAGCAGCTGCGGCTGGCCTACCTGGAGCTGGCGCCGGAGGTGCTGGCCGCGGAGGTCGCGATCGACGATGACGAGGTCCGCCGCCGTTACGAGGAAATCAAGGACGTCCGCTACCGCAGTGGTGGCCAGCGTCAGGTGCGCCATATCCTGCTGACCGTGCCGGCGGGCGCCGACGCGCAGGAGGATGAGCGGATCCGGCAGCGGTTGGAGGAGATGCGCCAGCAGATTCTGGCTGGCGAGGCGACCTTCGAGGAGCTGGCCCAGGCGCATTCCGAGGATCCTGGTGCCGCGCGCACGGGCGGCAACCTGGGGCTGGTCGGGCCGGGCGATATGGTGCCCGAGTTCGAACAGGCGGCATTTGCCCTGCAGCAGGGCGAGCTCAGCGAGCCGGTGCGGACCGAGTTCGGTTGGCATTTGATCGAGGTGACCGCGATCGAGCCGGAGCAGGTGCTGCCGTTCGCTGAAGTCGAGGCCGAGCTGCGCCAGGAGCTGATCGACCAGCAGGTCGCGCGGCTGGTGATGGAGCGCGCCAACCGGCTGGCCGATCTGGCCTACGAGCATCCCGACGAGCTGGAGACGGCGGCCGAGGCGCTCGGCCTTGAAATCCGGCAGACCGACTGGTTCGGGCGCGAAGGCGCCGAAGACGGCTTTGCCGCCAATCCCGAGGTCGTGCGAGCCGCCTTCAGCGAAGACGTGCTAGTGCTTCAGCGCAACAGCCAGCTGCTTGAGCTGGGGCCCAACCATTATGCCGTCGTCCGGCTGCTGGAGCATCAGTCGGCCGAGCCGCGCCCGTTTGAGGAGGTGCAGGCAGAAGCCCGTCAGCAGTTGGAGCGGCAGCGCATGGCGGAGCAAGCGCAGGCGCTGGGCACTGAGCTGCTGGCCAAGGCCCGGGCTGGCGAACCGCTGGAGGCGCTGGCGGAGGACGGCAAGGTGCAGCTTGCGCAGCCGGGCTTCGTCGGCCGCGACGCCGAGGAGGTGCCGGTGGCGGTGCTGCGGACCGCCTTCCAGCTACCCAAGCCGGACGAGGGCGAGACCAGCGTCGGCAGCACGCTGCTCGGTGACGGCAGCTACGTGGTGGTCGCGGTCAGTGGCGTGCGCACGGCGGACGTGGACGAGGAGCAGGCGCGGCAGGAGGCCGAGCAGGTCGCCAGCCAGTTGCGTGTTGTCGAAGGCGAGAGCGCCTTGCGCGGCCTGATGGCACTGCTGCGCGCGCAGGGCGACGTCAAGATCCACGAAGACCGCCTGTAAGTCCGCGACCTGAACAAAAAACGCCGCCAAGTTTTCTTGGCGGCGTTTTTTGTTTGACCCTGGAGGAGCTGCGGAGCAGGCTGCGCCCCGCATCAATCTGGGTGGAGCGGCTTACTCGAGGTCGCCGACCAGCGCCACCATATGGACGCCGGCGTCCACGTGCAGGACTTCGCCGGTGATGCCCGAAGCCAGGTCGGAGCAGAGGAAAGCGGCGGCGTTGCCGACTTCCTCGATGGTGACGTTGCGCTTGAGCGGCGCGGCCTTGGCGTTGACATCGAGCAGCTTGCGGAAGCTGCCGATGCCGGAAGCCGCCAGGGTGCGGATGGGGCCGGCGGAAATGCCATTGACGCGGATGCCGTCGGCGCCCAGATCGTAGGCCATGTAGCGCACGTTGGCTTCCAGGCTCGCCTTGGCCGGGCCCATGGTGTTGTAGCTGGGAAGCGCCCGCTCGGCGCCCAGATAGGAGAGGGTGAGCATGGCGGCGTTGCGGCCCTTCATCATGTGGCGGCCGGCCTTGGCCAGGGCGACGAAGCTGTAGGAGCTGATGTCCTGCGCCATGGCGAAACCGGCGCGGGTGACGTTGTCGACATAGGAGCCGGTCAGCTCTTCGCGCGGCGCGAAGGCGACGGCATGGACGATGATGTCGATCCCGTCCCAGTGCTTGCCGAGCTCGGTGAAGACGGCCTCGATCTGCTCGTCGCTGGTGACATCCAGCGGCATGGTGAGCGAGCTGCCGAACTCGGCGGCGAACTTCTCGACCCGCGGCTTCAGCTTGTCATTCTGGTAGGTGAGCGCCAGCTCCGCACCCTCCCGGTGCATGGCCTTGGCGATGCCGTAGGCGATGGAGCGGTCACTGGCGATACCGATGATGAGTGCGCGTTTGTCTTTCAGGAATCCCATGGTGTGTCCCAAGTTTCTCTGGTAGCCGTCGATTTCACAGGCCGTGCTTCGGCGTTGCCGCCCCGCAGACAGCGGACGCCGGCCTGCGGCTCGGGTCAAACCTGCATAAGGTACTGAATCTGTCGAGCCAAGCATAGGCGATTGTAGCGCCTTTGCTCGCCTGGCCGGTTCCGGTATAAAGGGTTGTTTTGCGGTGGAGACGGAAAACCCCGCGGGAAAAAGGAGAGACGGTGCTTCGTCGCCTGCTACGGATTCAAGCCTGCCACAATCCTGCAAGCTGCGCTGATTGGAGTCTGGGCATCAGGGGTTCCGGCGCGCCCGCTGCCGCCCCATGCTGCGGTGGCGTGCTAGGGCTGGGCGTTTGCTTCGTCCTGCTCGTTCTCCTGGCCGCGCCGGCGAAGGCCTGGCAGCATGCCGTGGCCATGCACGGCGAGCCGAAGTATGGCCCGGACTTCACCCATTTCGAATACGTCAATCCCGACGCCCCCAAGGGCGGCAGCCTGCGGCTCTCGGCCATCGGCACCTTCGATTCGCTCAACGGCTTCATTCTGCGCGGCACGCCGGCCGACGGCCTGGGGCTGATCTATGACACCCTGACCACCAGTTCGCGGGACGAGCCGTTCACCGAATACGGCCTATTGGCCGAAGCCATCCAGATCGCCCCGGACCGTTCCTGGGTGCGCTACCGGTTGCGACAGGAGGCGCGCTTTCACGATGGCGCGCCGGTGCGGCCAGAGGACGTGATCTTTTCTTTCAACCTGCTGATGACCCAGGGGCATCCGGTGTACCGCGTGTACTGGGCCGGAGTGGAAGCGGTGGAAAAGATCGGTCCGCGGGAGGTGGAGTTCCGCTTCCGCGACGGCAACAATCCAGAGCTGCCGCTCATCATGGGCCAGATGCCGGTGTTGCCCGAGCATTACTGGAAGGAGCGCGATTTCAGCCGCACCACCTACGAGCCGCCGCTCGGCAGCGGGCCGTATCGGATCGGCCAAGTCGAGGCCGGGCGCTCCATCACCTACGAGCGGGTGGAGGACTACTGGGGGCGGGACCTGCCGGTCAACCGCGGCCGTTTCAATTTCGACCGCATCCGCTACGACTACTACCGCGACGGCACCGTCGCGCTGGAAGCCTTCAAGGGCGGCGCATTCGATTTCCGCCTTGAGAACATCGCCAAGGCCTGGGCGACCGCCTACGACATCTCCGCCGTGCGCGATGGGCGTATCATTCGCAAGGAGTTCCCGCACGAGAACCCGGCTGGCATGCAGGGCTTCGTCATGAACACCCGGCGCTGGGTGTTCCAGGACCGTAAGCTCAGGCAGGCGCTCAACTACGCCTTCGACTTCGAGTGGACCAACACCACCCTGTTCTACGGCGCCTATGAGCGCACCGAAAGCTATTTCGCCAACTCCGAGCTGGCGGCCCGCCAGCCGCCCAGCGCCGAGGAGCTGGCGCTACTGGAGCCCTACCGCGACCGGCTGCCGCCGGAGGTGTTCAGCGAGGTCTATCACGCCCCCCGGACCACTGGGGTCGGGTTGGCGCGGGAGAATCTGCGCATCGCCAGCCGCATGCTGGACGAGGCGGGCTGGGTGGTACGTAACGGCCGCCGCGCATGCCGCCAGCGGCCGGCCCCTGCAGTTCGAAATCCTGCTGGTCAACCCCTCGTTCGAGCGCGTGACGCTGCCGTTCGTGCGCAATCTGGAGCGGCTGGGCATCAGCGCCAGCGTGCGCACCGTGGATGCCACCCAGTATCTCGAGCGCATGAAGCGCTTCGACTTCGACATGACCGTGGTGGTGCTGGGGCAGTCGCTGTCTCCCGGTAACGAGCAGGAATCTTACTGGAGCTGCGCGGCGGCCGAGACCGAAGGCAGCCGCAACTATGCCGGGATCTGCGATCCCGTGGTGGACGCGCTGATCAAGAAAGTGATTTCCGCCCCGGATCGCGACAGCCTGATCGCCCGGGTGCGGGCCTTAGACCGGGTGCTGCTGTGGGGCCACTACGTGATTCCGCATTGGCACACCAAGGTCTGGCGGGTGGCTTACTGGAACCGCCTGGCGCACCCGGAACTCTCTCCCAAGTATGGCCTGCCGCCCGTCGAGACGACCTGGTGGGCCAAGTCGGCCGAATAGGACATCCACGCCATGGCTGCATACATTCTGCGCCGGCTGCTGCTGATGATCCCGACTTTGTTCGGCATCCTGGTGCTGAACTTTGTGATCGTGCAGTTCGCGCCGGGGGGGCCGGTGGAGCGGGTGCTGGCGCAGCTGGAAGGGGCCGATCCGGGCGCTACCGCGCGGCTGAGCGGCGGCGGTGCCGAGACCGCGCTGGGGCCCTCCGGCGAGAGCCGCTATCGTGGCGGGCGCGGGCTGCCGCCGGAGCTGATCGCCGAGATCGAGCGCCAGTACGGCTTCGACAAGCCGGCCCATGAGCGGCTGCTGAAAATGCTCTGGGACTACATGCGCTTCGATTTCGGCGAGAGCTTCTACCAGAACCGCAGCGTCGTGCAGCTCATCGTCGACAAGCTGCCGGTCTCCATCTCGCTAGGACTGTGGACCACGCTGCTGGTGTACTTGATCTCCATTCCACTCGGCATCCGGAAGGCGGTGCGTGATGGCACCCGCTTCGATTTCTGGACCAGCGCCGTGGTCATCGTCGGCAATGCCGTGCCCAGCTTCCTGTTCGCCGTGCTGCTGGTGGTGCTGTTCGCCGGCGGCTCCTTTCTCGACTGGTTCCCGCTGCGCGGGCTGGTTTCGGAGAACTGGCATGAGCTCAGCTGGCCAATGCGGATCGTCGACTACCTCTGGCACATCACCCTGCCGGTGCTGGCCATGGTGATCGGTGGCTTCGCCGGGCTCACCATGCTCACCAAGAACTCCTTCCTGGAAGAGATCAACAAGCAGTACGTCATGACCGCGCGCGCCAAGGGGCTGACCGAGCGGCAGGTGCTGTACGGCCATGTGTTCCGCAACGCCATGCTCATCGTCATCGCCGGCTTTCCGTCGGCCTTCGTCGGCATCCTGTTCACCGGCGCGCTGCTGATCGAGATCATCTTCTCCCTGGACGGGCTGGGGCTGCTGGGCTACGAGGCCGTGATCAACCGCGACTATCCGGTGGTGTTCGGTACGCTGTTCATCTTCACGCTGATCGGTTTGGTGCTGAACCTCATCGGCGATCTGATGTACGTGCTGGTCGATCCGCGCATCGACTTCGAGCGGCGGGAGGGATAGGCGTATGGCACTGAGTCCGATCAACCGCCGCCGCTGGCAGCAGTTCAAGGCCAACCGCCGGGGCTGGTGGTCGCTGTGGATCTTCCTCGCTCTGTTCGCGATCAGCCTGTGCGCCGAGCTGATCGCCAACGACCGGCCGCTGGTGGTGTACTTCGACGGCGAGCTGTACTTTCCGGTCTTCAAGGCCTATCCGGAAACCACCTTCGGCGGCGATTTCGCCACCGAAGCTGAGTACCGCGATCCCTACATCCAACAGCTCATCAATGCCAGGGGCTGGGCCATCTGGCCGCCTATCCGCTACCACTACCACACCATCAACTACGAGCTGGGTCGGCCGGCGCCGTCGCCTCCCAGTCGCGACAACTGGCTGGGAACCGACGACCAGGCCCGCGACGTGCTGGCGCGGCTGATCTATGGCTTTCGCATCTCGGTGCTGTTCGGTCTGGCGCTGACCATCATCAGCTCCGTCATCGGCGTGGCGGTCGGGGCCATCCAGGGCTATTTCGGCGGCTGGGTCGATCTGTTCGGCCAGCGCGCGCTGGAGATCTGGTCCGGGCTGCCGGTGCTGTTCGTGCTCATCATTCTCTCCAGTATGGTCGATCCCAACTTCTGGTGGCTGCTGCTCATCATGCTGCTGTTCAGCTGGACCGCCCTGGTGCCGGTGGTGCGGGCCGAATTCCTGCGGGCGCGCAACTTCGACTATGTGCGGGCTGCCCGCGCGCTGGGCGTGCCGGATCGTGTCATCATGGTGCGCCATGTGCTGCCCAACGCCATGGTCGCCACCATCACTTTCCTGCCGTTCATTCTGACGGGGGGCATTACCTCGCTCACCGCGCTGGACTTCCTCGGTCTGGGACTGCCACCCGGCTCGCCCTCGCTGGGTGAGCTGCTGCTGCAGGGCAAGAATAACCTGCATGCGCCCTGGCTGGGCATTGCCGCTTTCACCGTGCTGGCTGTGATGCTGAGCCTGCTCATCTTCATCGGCGAGGCGGCGCGCGACGCCTTCGATCCGCGCAAGCTGCTGCAGGAGAACGCATGAGTACGCCGCTGTTGCAAGTCGAGGATCTGCACGTCAGCTTCGGCCAGGGGGAGGGCGCGGTGCGGGCCGTGCGCGGGGTCAGCTTCACCCTCGACAAGGGGCAGACCCTAGCGCTGGTGGGAGAGAGCGGCTCCGGCAAGTCCGTGACCGCGATGTCCATCCTGCAGCTGCTGCCGTACCCGCGAGCGTACCATCCCAAAGGCAGTATCCGCCTGGCCGGCATGGAAATGATCGGCGCCAGCGAGGCGCTGTTGCGGCAGGTGCGCGGCGGTCGGGTCGGGGTGGTGTTCCAGGAGCCCATGACTTCGCTCAATCCACTGCACTCCATCGAGCGCCAGGTCGGCGAGATGCTGCTGCAGCATCAGCCAGGGTTGAGCCGCGCCCAGGTGCGGGAGCGGGTGCTGGAGCTGCTGCACCTGGTGCGCCTGCCGAATCCAGAACGGCGTTTGGCCGCGCTGCCGCACGAGCTCTCCGGCGGCCAGCGCCAGCGAGTGATGATCGCCATGGCGCTCGCCAACAATCCCGATTTGCTCATCGCTGACGAACCCACCACAGCGCTCGACGTTACCATCCAGGCCCAGATTCTCGATCTGATCAAGGATCTGCAGCGTCGCCTCGGCATGGCGCTGCTGCTGATCACCCATGACTTCAATGTGGTCCGTAAGATGGCTGACCAGGTCTGTGTGATGCGGGACGGGGAGATCGTCGAGCGCAACAGCATCGAGCAGATTTTCGCCGCTCCCCGGCATCCGTACACCAGGCAGTTACTGGCGGCCGAGCCGGCCGGCAAGCCGGCGTCGCTTCCTGCCGACGCCTCAGCGCTACTGCGGGCGGAGAATGTGCGGGTGTGGTTTCCCATCAAAGGGGGATTGCTGCGGCGGACCCGCGACTACGTCAAGGCCGTCGACGACGTTTCCCTGCAGGTGCGCCAGGGCGAGACGCTGGGCATCGTCGGCGAGAGCGGCTCCGGTAAGAGCACACTGGGGCTGGCGCTGCTGCGGCTCATCAAGCCGCAGGGGGCGGTGTACTTCGATGGTCATGCCCTACACCGGCTGAGCGGGCGGCAGCTGCGGCCGCTGCGCAAGGAAATCCAGGTGGTGTTCCAGGACCCCTTTGGCAGCCTCAGCCCGCGCATGTCGGTGGAGCAAATCGTCGCTGAAGGACTTGATATCCATGGCCTGGCCAAGACCGCAGCCGAGCGGGAGCGGCTGGTCGCCCAGGCGCTGGCCGAAGTGGCGCTCGACCCCGAGTTGCGCCACCGCTATCCGCACGAGCTCTCCGGCGGCCAGCGCCAGCGGGTGGCCTTCGCCCGCGCGCTGGTGCTCAAGCCCAAGCTGGTGATCCTCGACGAGCCCACCTCGGCGCTGGACCGCTCGGTCCAGGCGCAGGTAGTCGAGCTGCTGCGCGAACTGCAGGCCCGCCATCGGCTGGCCTATGTCTTCATCAGTCACGATCTTAAGGTCGTGCGCGCGCTCAGCCACCACATCCTGGTGATGCGCCAGGGCAAGGTGGTGGAGGCCGGTCCCGCCGAGCAGATCTTCGAGCGTCCCCAGCAGGCCTATACCCGCGATCTGCTCAGCGCCGCCTTCGAGATGCGGGCACCGGCAGCTGCCACCTGACGCTTCGGCGGCGCGCCTGGGCGCCCGCTTTCGGCCCGGTTGCGATAAACTCTTGTCGCCAGTGGAATCTGATATGCTTCCGCACCCTTACAGCGGTTGAGCTGCTCGAGCGAACTTCATGGAACCGGTTATTGCCCTGGTGGGCCAGCCTAACGTCGGCAAATCCACCCTATTCAATCGCCTGACCCGCACCCGTGATGCGCTGGTGGCGGACTATCCCGGCCTGACCCGCGACCGCCAGTACGGCCGTGGCAGGATCGGGCCGCACCCGTACATCGTGGTCGATACCGGCGGCATCGCCGGCGCTCCCGACGGGGTGGAAGTCGGCATGCAGGAGCAGGCCATGCGGGCGGTGCAGGAGGCCGACATCATCCTGTTCCTGGTCGATGCCCGTGTCGGCCTGAGCGTGGCTGACCAGCAGCTGGCCGACATCCTGCGGCGGCTGGGCAAGCCGATTTACCTGGTCGTCAACAAGATCGACGGTACCCAGACCGAGCTCGCCGTCGCCGATTTCTACCAGCTCGGCCTGGGCGATCCGTGGCCCATCGCCGCCACCACCGGACGCGGCGTCAAGTCGCTGATGGACGTCGTTCTGGCGCCGTACGCCGAAGCCAGAGCGAAGGCGGAAGCCGAGGCCGGGGAGGAGGCCGACGAGGATGACGGACGGATCAAGGTCGCCGTCGTCGGCCGGCCCAACGTCGGCAAAAGCACGCTGGTCAACCGCCTGCTCGGGGAAGAGCGGGTGCTGGTGTACGACATGCCCGGCACCACCCGCGACAGCATTTACATTCCCTTCGACCGTGGCGACGAGCGCTACACCCTGATCGACACAGCCGGCGTGCGGCGCCGCTCCCAGGTGCGGGAAGTCATCGAAAAGTTTAGTGTCATCAAAACCTTGCAGGCGATCGAAGCAGCCAATGTGGTGATCCTGGTGGTAGATGCCCGCGAGGGCATCACCGAGCAGGACGCCACCCTGGCTGGCCACGTCATCGAAGCTGGCCGGGCCATGGTACTGGCGGTAAACAAGTGGGACGGGCTGGACGAGGCGCAGAAGGAGCTGGTGCGCCGGCAGCTCGAGGTAAAGATGGCATTCCTCGATTTCGCTCGCACCCATATGATCTCGGCGCTGCACGGTTCCAACGTCGGGCTGCTGCTGGACAGCGTGCGCAAGGCCTACGACGCCGCTGTGCGCAAGCTGCCGACGCCCATGCTTAACGAAGTCCTGCAGGATGCCCTGGCCGCCCATTCGCCGCCCACCGTGCGCGGGCGACGCATCAAGCTGCGCTATGCCCACCAGGGCGGCCAGAATCCGCCCATCATCGTCATCCACGGCAACCAGACCGAGCATGTGCCGGACGCCTACCGGCGCTATCTAATCAATGTCTTCCGACGGGAGTTCGATTTGTTCGGCACGCCGATTCGCATCGAATTCCGGACCGGCGAAAACCCCTTTGAGGGCCGCAAGAACGTCCTCACGCCCAGGCAAATCGCCCGCCGCCGCCGGCTGATGCGCTACGTGCGCAAAAAGGGCTGAAGCGGTGCCGAGACCGGCCTGCTATGGCATCGTGGCTGTCAGCAGACCGGTTGGCAAAAACACCGCTAAACGCGAGCAG
>Ga0079224_100002143_pt1 | contig 23658 bp, 23 predicted proteins | sample Stecom2015_FD_80414 | JGI IMG/M metagenome (GOLD analysis project Ga0079224, IMG submission 80414) | Agricultural soil microbial communities from Utah to study Nitrogen management - Steer compost 2015 | ecosystem: Environmental > Terrestrial > Soil > Agricultural land | place: USA: Utah... | reverse complement strand
CCCGAGCCGGCGTCCAGATCCGCCGGATCGATTCCGTGCTGGCGGCAGGTCGCCGTCAGCGTGTTCTGCAGCAGACAGGCGATCGTCATCGGCCCCACGCCCCCCGGAACCGGCGTGATACCGCCGGCGACCTTCACCGCCTCCGCGTAGGCGACGTCGCCGACCAGCCTGTTCTTGCCGTCCGCGCCGGCGATGCGGTTGATGCCGACGTCGATCACGGTCGCGCCGGGCTTGCTCCAGTCGCCGCGGATCATCTCGGGACGCCCGATCGCGGCAATGAGGATGTCGGCGCGGCGGCACGCGCCGGGCAGGTCACGCGTGCGCGAGTGTGCGACGGTGACGATGCAGGTCGCGTTGAGCAGCAGGGCGGCCATGGGCTTGCCGACGATGTTGGAGCGGCCGACCACGACTGCACGGAGACCGGAGAGGTCCGGTCCATGCAAGTCCTCGATCATCAGCATGCAACCTGCCGGCGTACAGGGCACGAAGCCGTCGCCGGAGCTGCCGGAGGTCAGCTTGCCGATATTAATGAAATGAAACCCGTCGACGTCCTTTTCCGGCGCGACCGATTGCGTGATTTTTTCCGCGTCCAGGTGATCCGGCAGCGGCAGCTGCACAAGAATTCCGTGGATCGATGGGTCGTTGTTCAGGTCTTCGATCAACGCCAGTACTTCGTGCTGCGGCGCCTCGGCCGCAAGTGTGTGCTGGGTAGAGTGAAAGCCGCAGGACTCCGCCATCCGTGCCTTGTTCCTGACGTACACCCGGCTGGCCGGGTCGTCGCCCGCGAGAACAACAGCGAGACCCGGTTTTGTGTTGCTCTCCCGCAGCAGCAAGGCCACCCCCGCAGTAATTGACTTTTCAAGTTCGGCGGCTTTCGCCTTGCCGTTGATGAGCGTTGCGCTTTTCATAAGTACCTCGACCTTACCTTTAGCAATGTGTCCGCACAGTCATCGATTAGCCGGCGCTCTCTTCATCGGGAAATTGCGGCTGGTGAACGAGCAGTGGCCTACAGCAGTGCATCACGGAAACGCTGGCCGATGCCTGCAAGGCGATGCTGCGGTTCGTTTGCATACACCAGGCGCAGGTAGCGTGCGGACGCGCCGCTCCCCCAGTTGACCATCGGCGTCGCGGCAACGCGTCCTTTTTCGAGCAGGCGTTGTGATGCCGTGAAGCCGTCCATGCCGAGCGACGACATATCGAGCAACAGCGACCAGCCACCGTGCGGCAGTATCGGCTGGAACTCCGCAAGCTCCCTCATCAGCAGGTCCCGCCGCTCCTGTAGTTCGCGCGTGCACTCGGTGATGCCGTCGTCCTCGGCGGAAATCGCCGCTGCCACCGCGCCCATCGCGATTCCCGTCTGACATACCACGTTACTTATGCTGACGCGAGCGACGTCGGTGACAATCTCTTCCGGACCGACTATCCAGCCGACGCGCCATCCGATCATTCGGTACTCTTTCGATGCCGAGCCCACGGTGATGACGCGATTTCTCATACCGGAGAAGGATGCCGGATGCGCGACGCTACGATCATCAAACAATATGCGCTCCATCGCAGAATCGTTGATCAGCCAGCAGTCCGCACGACGGCAAAACTCGGCCAGGGCGTGCCACTCACCGCTGTCGAAGACGGCGCCGGTCGGCATCGACGGGCTCATAAGCAGCATGGCCTTGACGGGGCCGCGGTCAATTCCGGAGAGAGCTTCGAGATCGAGCCGCCATCCCTTCGCGGACGGCACGAGAGGAACGTAGCGAGGCACTCCGCCGGCAAGGTAGACACGGTTTACCAGGCCGACGTACGTCGGGTCCGTCATGAGCACCTCGTCGCCAGGCTCCAGCGTCGCCAGCAGCACGTTCAAGATGCCCGACAATCCCCCGGCGGAGATTACGCACTCGGTTCTCCAGTTGTACGACTGCCCTGACTGGTGCGAAACGAGGCGCGTAGCGGCTTCCCTCACGGAGTTCAGCCCGATAAACGGCAGGTAGCTGTTTGCATCATCGTTATCTATCGCCTGCCTCGTGAAAGCGATGGCGGCAGGCGGGGGCCTCATGTCAGTGTCGAGGTTTTCGAGGCGAAGCAGATCAGGATCATGCAGGCTGTCAGCGAGGCTGCCCATCTGTTCGACCCCGATCCTGCTGATATTCTTCAGGCGTGAAACCGACATCGCCCATTCCCCTTGTTTATGTCCGGCCTTCTCCCGGCGACGATTCTACGTCATGCCGTAGCGGGTTGATCGTTCGCTGCCTGTGCGATACTCCCGGAATGACTCGCCGAGCCGAACTTCGCATTGCAGCGAGTACCGCCCTGGTTGTCGTGCTCTCGCTGCTTGCGTCTTGTCAGCCACGCCCCTCGTGGAACGGATCGCTGGAAGATCTGCTATTGTCGCAGCCGCATCGCTTCGCGCGCGTCATGGCCAACCCGGAGAGGCACAGGGTCCAGGTCATCTACACGCAAATCGAAAGGGACGAGAACAACCGGCCGCTGTTCCGTTCGTTTTCCTACAGGTTGAATGACGAAGAGTATTTCTATCCCGCGAGTACTGTGAAACTACCTGTCGCGCTGCTCGCCCTGGAGAAAATCAATCGGTTGGACGTACCCGGACTCGACCGGGATACCGTTATGCTGACCGGCGCCGATGGACACGGCCAGACCGAAGCGACCCGTGACCCGACCGCGGCAGGCGGCCTCCCGTCCGTTGGTCATTATATCCGCAAGGTGCTGCTCGTCAGCGACAACGATGCCTTCAATCGCCTTTACGAATTCGTGGGACAGGCGGAAATCAACGAGACGTTGCACTCAAGGGGCTTCGAAGGCACGCGCATCCTCCACAGGCTCGACCTGGTACTTGATGTGGAGAGCAACCGGCACACCAACCCTGTTCGTTTCGTGGACGGCGGGACAATCCTCCTGGAACAGCCCGGTGCGTACAGCCCGAGGGAATACAGGGCAACTGAGCCCCGGAGACTGGGGCGGGCAGAGGTGATAGATGGCGAGCTGGTGCCAGAAGCCAAGGATTTTGCGGAGAAGAATGCCCTCCCGTTACAGGACCTGCACGACGTACTGAAGGCGCTTCTGTTTCCCGGGAGCGTTCCTGAGGAGGATCGCTTCAGGCTGACGCCGGAGGATTACCGCTTCGTCTACCGGGCGATGTCGGAATATCCTGCAGAGAGCGGCATTGCAGAGTACGACGATCCTGCCTTGTACCCCGAGGCGTACGCCAAGTACCTGATGTTCGACCGCGAAGAGCCCATCCCGCCAAACATCCGGATCTTCAACAAGATCGGATCCGCCTACGGCTTCTTGACTGACGCAGCCTATGTCGTCGACTTCGACAACGGCATTGAGTTCATCCTGGCTGCTACGGTGTACACAAATGCCAATGAAACCTTCAACGACGGCAACTACGAGTACGATGAGATCGGCTATCCGTTTCTGCGCGAGCTAGGGAAGGCAATCTACGAGATCGAGTTGGAGCGCGAAAGGCGCAACGCTCCCGACCTGGATCGCTTCAGGCTGGCTCCTGGTGGCCTGTAACAGGCCACGAAAAAGCCGCATTCACGCTCAAAGGATCGACATCCCGGCGAACACCACGAGCCAGAGCACCACGAGGACGAGCCAGCTCAGGGCGAAGATACGGAACCGCGTCATTACCCGGTTGGACGTCAGGTGGATGTAACTGTGTGCGTACCTCAAAATGACGTAGGCCCACGCAAGTCCCAGTGGCAGCACCCCTGTCTGGCGGGTGACGAATGCGATAATCACGATGACATAGAAGAGCACCGGTGCCTCGAACAGGTTTGTGAGGTGCCTTGCATGCACCCTGAGGGTAGGCGGCTCGTCGCCATCGCGGTACAGCCTGAAGAACTTTGGATCGATTTCGCCGTGACGGACGGCCACGAACCGTAACCGTGCAAGGCGAAACAGGCAAAACGCGGTCAATGCGAACATAGCCAGTACAGGGTAAAGAATGTTCACTGAAGAGAATTCCATGGAGCAACCTCTCGATTTTCGTTGGACTTTTTATCCGCGACCTGCGCGGTTACCTGCCGGTTGACGCAGCATATCCGACTTTCGTGTGCGGACCTACAGGGCGATAATGCGCGGCGAGAATGACAATTCAGGATCGGTTGCACTTGTCCGGGCTAGAATAACCAGCGTCCGCACGCATCGGTACGAGGCGAGATTCTGTTGAAAAATATGGCACGGAACGCGCGCGGCATAGCGACGTTTGCCGCACTGACCGCCAACACGATTCTGTGGTTCGTGCCGCTGATGTTGCTTGCGATGGTGAAACTTGCTCTGCCTGTACCACGGGCAAGGGTGACGATCACTCGTTGGCTGATGGCGCTTGGAGAGAACTGGGTTAGCGGCAACGCGCTGATTCTCGGGCTTCAGGATAGCGGCCGTCTTGATGCGCGCGGCATCAACGACCTGAATCGTCGCGGCTGGTACCTGGTAATCGCGAATCACCAGACTTGGTCCGATATCCTGATCCTGCAGACGGCTTTCAATCGCCGCATCCCTTTTCTCAAGTTCTTCATCAAACAGGAACTGATCTGGTTTCCTCTTCTAGGGTTGGCATGGTGGGCGCTCGACATGCCTTTCATGAAAAGATATTCGAAATCCTACCTGGCGAAGCACCCGGAGAAGAAGGGCGACGACCTCAAGGCTACCCGCGAAGCCTGCAGAAAGTTCAGCGCCACCCCGACCTCGGTGATCAACTTTGTTGAAGGCACGCGTTTCAGCGCGGAGAAAAAGGAAAGACGCGGCTCGACGTATGCGAACCTTCTGCCGCCCCGAGCCGGCGGGATTGCGCTTGCGCTATCGTCAATGGGCAGCATGTTCGATGCCATGCTCGATGTCACCGTGGTGTACCCGGAGGGAGTGATTACGTTCTGGGATTTGTGCTGCGGCGACCGTCGTCGCGTCATTATCGACGTGGTCCACCGGCCAGTGGAAGAAAGGCTGTTGCAGGGGGATTATGCGAACGACAGGGAATACCGCGCGACCTTTCATCGCTGGCTCACCGATATCTGGAGCGAGAAAGACGCGCGGATCGAGGCTCTGCGTGCAGAAGCCGGGCCGCGGGAGGCGCGGGCGGCCGACGCCGACTTCGCGTAAACTCCATGTTATCCCGGTTCGTGCGAGGCATGCGTCATGTCCAATAATCGTAACTACGATACTGTTGCATTAGACGTCCGGGAGAACGCGACGATCCTGTTTTTCGCCCGCACGACGCCAACCGGCGATATAGACGACTACCTGCTGCTCCTGCGCGCGCGGGGTGAAGAGTATGACGAGTCGACCTATCTGGAAATCAACGAACGTCAGTACGCAGGCCATGACCTGATCCGCGAAGCAACCTTGACGGGAAACGTCCTGACTCTGGCACTTCGAGAGCCTGCTACCGCCCTCGATGGCGCCGACGAGATAGTGCTGACGTACGATGAAACTCTTGAGAACAGGGAATCGGTCGAGAGGGGAGCGTTTCAGGTTCTGGGCAGTATGCTTAGCGGCGGTAATGCTTAAGAAGCAGGAACGCGCATGACTGTATGTAAATCCCGCTGGAGTGTCTACATGCTGCGCTGTGGTGATGGCTCTCTCTACACGGGCATCGCCACGGATGTGAAGCGGCGCCTCGAAAAGCACCGGGCGGATGCGGGCGCGAAATACCTGCGTGGCCGCGGCCCCCTGGAGGTCGTATTCCAGTCCGAGATGGGCAGCAGAAGCCTCGCGACGCGTGCCGAGGCGAGAATCAAGAAGCTATCCAGGGCAGCCAAGGAGGAGTTTCTCGCCGCACGCGGCCCTCTGGACCTGCTGGCCGATCTGCGTGTGCCGGAACCTGTTCGCCAGGGAGGCTCTGCACAAGTCTGGAAGAAAAGGTGCCGTCCATGACTTGTGCAGAGGCTCCCTGGTACCAAACGGTGCTCCGACTTCTAGGGATATATCGCGATCGGCTGGCCGAACGGCAGCGTGCTGATGCTTACCGGGTGACGGCGATTCGCGGCAAGCTCGTCCAGCCATTTTGCCGTCTTTGGCAAGTCGTCCACGATGTCCGGAGATAGCAGCACTTCGCCAAAAGGTTGCGTGAAGTCTTCATAGTGCACGGGGAAGACCCGGGTCGCTCCCGTTGAGACGACAGTCTCGCGCCAGTACTGGCCGACGTACCTTGGGCCGAGCGACGCGAGTCCCGCCACGCCGAGCATGACTACATCGGCTGTTTCCCCTGCCAGTGCACCCTCAACGAAGCCTCCGCTGCCTTGCACGAGCGCGGTGCCTTTAGGATGGCCGATCAGTACCGACCAGGCTCCTCCCTCACGCCAGTCCCCGATTCGCGCCGGCTGTACCAGCGGTTCGTCGATGGTGCCGGGGAACGGCGCTTCGCCGTCGACGCCGATCGGTGCGTGCCGGGATTCGACGAGCTTGATCGTGAACTGTCCGAATTGTCGAGTTTCGCCGCCGGCGAGGATCTGGTACTGGCTCACCGGGACGCCGGCCCCGCGGGCAATGTTTGCTGTCGACTCCGATCCAAGTACCACCGCGCGCGTCCGGTTCGCGACGAAACCTGCATCCATGGCGTGATCAAAGTGCGAATGCACCGGGATTATGGCAGCCAGCCGGTTTATCCTGAACTCTGCCAGTGCCGCGTTAATGGTAGCCGCGTCGGAATACACGCGGCGCTGCAACAATATGTCAATCAAGCCCGGGCGTGAAAATGTTCCATCAACGAGTACCTGGGTTTCGCCATCGTCAAACAGCAGCGTGGTGATGCCGAGCCATGTCACCGTAACACGCTCGGCAGATTCGCTTGTGGAACTCGCCACAGGCCAGCCGAGTTGTGCGACTTCCGGCCGTTCCTGCCACCGCCATGTGATGTAAGACGCGCCTGCGATCGCCAGGAGAAGCAGGCTTGCAGCGCTGATTTTCACCCACAGCCACGTCTTCTTCACGTTGCGGCCGTACTCATGTCGCGCGGGTCACTGCCCCGCGGCTATGCGCGCAAGATGCGCGGCAATGGGCGCGACATAGTTGCCGAGTGCATAGCCGATAAGTGCCATCAGAACCGAGACGGGTACCAGGCTGGGGCGATGAAACGCTGCGACGATGGGTGCTGATGCCGCTGCGCCGATATTCGCGGCCGACGCGATCGCGGCGCTGTGTACGTCGACCTTGAAGATCTTTGCGCCGAGCAAGCAGAAGGCGCCGTGAATGAATATCCAGATAAACGCGCCAAGGAGAAAGGCGGGAGCCTGCGCCAGCCCTTCGACAGAGGCTCTTGCGCCCATGCCGGCCACGAACACGTAGATCATCGCGGTGCCGAGCGCCGTTGCGTTCGGCAACCGTGAAATGCGGGTAGTCGACAGCACCAGCGAAATCGTGGTCAGCAGCAGAATACGCCAGGTCGATTCGCTCAGGATGACCTGTAGCCCGGGGAACCTGGCCTGCATCGCCGGGAAAATCGCGGCCGCCAGCCGCGTCGAGAGCCATGTCACCCCGATGGCGACGGCCGCGAGGTAAAGGTAGTCCCGCATCTCCGGTACCCGCTCGTCCTCGAGGTTCACGGCGGCAGCGGAATCCATCATCCTGAGGCGATCGTCGGAGACGCCCGTCCACCTGTTGAATTGCTCGGCAACGTTTTTCGAAGCCAGGAGGATCGGTAGCCACACCAGGTACACGACATTGTCGGCGATGACTGCAAGTCCGAACTGGTCAGGCGGCGTCTGCAGCATCTCGCTGACGGCGGCCATGTTGCCGGTTCCACCGATCCAGCTCCCGGCGAGCGCGCCGAAACCCTTCCACGCATCCGGTGCAAGCCATCGGTGCACGATGAAGTAGGATACGACGGCGCCGACCACCACTCCTGCAGTGCCCATCAGCATCACCAGTACGCCCTTCCCCATGATGCGGACGGCGGCGGGTACGTCGACTTTGATCAGCATCAGGACAATGAATGCCGGAAGCACATAATCGCTCAAGCCCGCATACACCGGGGTGCCGCTGCTGGGAATGACATCGAAGTTGTTCAGGAAGACCGGTGTTGCGTAGATGAACAGCAGCGGCGGCACGTACTGGAACAGCTTCCACTGTGTCACCTGGTCGATGAGAAACCAGAACGCAGCAACGGCGCAAAGTACGGCGAGCACTCCCCCGGGAGAGCTGATCCAGGCGTCTTCCATTCTTGTTCTACCGAGCTGAGATCAAGCTCATTATAAGGTATGCGGGCTACCGCAGTTCGCCAGTGAACACCATCCGCAGCCGGTCAGGAAAAGCTGAGCTGCGCGCGGAAGTCCTTGCGTGAGCCTTCGTCGGTCAGGAGAGCGGAGCGGACGGTCAGCCATACCGCATCCCAGTCCTTGATCTTGCAAGGTCCGAAAACAAATTTTGCGATGTAGCTGTCGAGGTCGCGTACGTGGATGCAGTTTCTTACCTTCGGGGCGGCGAGCTGCACCGAACCGGTGAAGACGACCAGGTTGGCCACCGGAACGTCGGGAACGATGTTCTGCAGGGCGCGCGTACGGCCAGCGTTCTGGATCGCGGGATTGAGGAATTTCTGCTGGAAGATGCCGTCGACGTTCTTCCATTGCGGGTCGTCGTCGCTGCCGAAGACAGTGCCGTTGCAGTGCTTCGCGCGAATGCACAGTATGCCCCCGGATGTGAGTATCGCGTAGTCAATGCGGGTCAGGCCGCCGTAAGCGCCGGGAAGGATCACATCTTCCAGGATGTCGCGGCTGCGGCGACGCAACGTCCGCCTGAGCCTGCGTTTTCCCCGCTTTTCGCTGATTATCCGGGTTATTCTGGACGCCGAGCCGCGGAACAGCAGCACGAGCAGGAGAACGCAGGCAATTGCGATGATAGCCGCCGATATTCCGAAGTTGGAAAGGCCAGTGGCCACTTCCAGCGTTCCCGGCGCAGCCGCGTGCGCTTCACTGGCTAGCGTTGGGGATGTCGCGAGCGCACCTGCGCAAGCGGCAAGGCTGATGCAGAAACGGTGGATCATCGCATCAGGTTATGTCTATTCAACATGTTGCGCATCCTAGTCCGTCACGTTTTTAAATGCCACCGTCACGGTTGCCGAGGTGCTGCCGGGTATGCCAGCCAGTAGTCGTCCACTTTCGAAATCCGCAGGCGAGTGTCGTACGCCTCCTGCAGGTTTTCGACTGTCAGCACCTGGTCCTTCGGACCATCGGCGATGATGACGCCGCCGCGAATCAGGATGACCCGCTCGACCTCCGGCGGAATCTCGTTCAGCAGATGCGTGACGAGCACGATTGAGCGCCCCTCGGCGACGTATTGCCTGATTCGCTCGAGGTAATCGAAGCTCGCCGCCATATCCAGTCCCGCAGTGGGCTCATCCAGGATCAGCGTATCGGGTTGGTGGACGAGTGCACGACCGAGCAGGCAACGTCTTTGCTCCCCGGTCGACATCTGCCGCAGCGGGGTCCCTGCAAGATGGGCAACGCCCAAGTCGTTCATGATCCGGATCCCGGCAGTTTCCTGCTCGCCGCTAACTGGCCCGGCTGGCAGGCCCTTGAGCCCGATGCTCGAGATGAAGCCTGAGAGTACGACCTCGAGCCCTGTGGCCGTACCGTGGTAGCGCGCCTGCAGGTCCTGGGAAACGATGCCAATGCGCGACCGCAGTTCCCATACGTTCCAGGTGTTGCGGCCGAGGATTCGTACCCATGATTCCGCCGAGGAAACGGGGTAAAGCTCTCGATTGATAAGCTTGAGCAAGGTCGTCTTGCCGGAGCCGTTCGGTCCGAGGACGGCTACCTGCTCGTGCCGGCCAATCTCGAGGCTGAAGCGGTCGAACACCCGGGTACGGCCGCGGTAGATCGTGGCATTGTGAATCTCGAGCAGCGGCACGTTCTCGTCCGCGTCCGGAACTGCCTGCGACGCCATCTAAAGCTCGGGCGTCAGTCGCGCCGGCTTCCAGTCCTTGTGTGCCTCGTATGCCGGTCGTGGATCATCGCCATGATCGTCGGCAAGCCGGTCGGCCAGCCACTGGAACCACTCGAAGGCGTATGGCTCTCCCATTTCCTGCCGCAGGCCGTCCACCCATTTTTCCAGTTTGCGCCAGAGGATCACGGTGCTCGAGCCGACCAGGTTGTTGACGACCATGAATGGCACGATTCTCTGATAGGTCATTACCCCGATGTTTTCCATCGTAGTGCCGATCAGCATGGCGGATTTTTCCAGCTCGGGTGCACCGCCGCGGATGTCGGCAGCGGTCATCCCTTCCGGCATCTGGAGAATGGTGCGGTATGCCTCGGCAAACCTGGGACTGCCGAAGAAGCGGAGCAGCTCGATCGCCGCCATCTCGCGTCGCTGCTGCCTGAACTGCCTTGTTTGCAGCATCGCGAACAGCAAGCCGCCGATCACGATGATGACGCCGATGATTTCCGCCATGTTCGCGATCAATGTCAAGTCTTGCATGGGTTTTCATTCCTTGTTCCGGAGCCAGCCGCATAGTACTAGCCCGGACCAATGATGAATACGCTTGGCGTCCGGCGCTTAAACCTGTTGCAGCTTCCACCGCCCCTTGCGGAATACCATCACTCCAATGACGGTAAGCATCGACTCCGAAATGACGATGGACCAGAAAACGCCGTGCGGGCCCAGTTCCACGATCGTCGCGAGGACGTATGCCAGCGGAATCTGGACCAGCCAGAAACAGATGAAGTTCAGCACGGACGGGGTCAACGTGTCGCCGGCGCCGTTCAGCGCCTGGATAATTATCATGCCGACTGCGTACATCGGATAGCCGAGTCCCATGATGCGAAGGCAATCGCTGCCGTACCTGATGATTTCAGGGTCCGTGGAGAAAAGGCTGACGATCAGCGGTGCAAATGCGATCAACAGAATGCCGACCACCAGCAAGAAAGTCGCGTTATAGCGAGACGCTTGCCATACGGACTCGGCAGCGCGTTCCGGCTTGCGCGCCCCCAGGTTCTGCCCCACCAGCGTCGCCGCTGCATTGCCGAGGCCCCACGCCGGCAGAAGCGCGAACTCCATCAGCCGTAAGGCGATCGTGTAAGCGGCAACCGGGGCGCTGCCGTAGAGGGCAACGATCCGCATGATCACGATCCAGCTGGCGGTCGCGATCAGGAACTGCCCGACGCCGCCGCTGGAGATGCGGACCAGCCGCCGGATCAGCGTCCAGTCGAGCGCGGCATGTGATAGGCGGAAAAGCAATCGGCCTTTGGCCGCAAAGAGGTAATAAAGGAGGTACAGAACGCCGATGCCGCGTCCGATGGTTGTCGCGATAGCCGCGCCGGTAACGCCGAGTTCCGGGAACGGCCCAAGCCCGAAAATCAGGCAGGGATCGAGGACGATGTTTAACAGGTTCGCAAGCGCCAGCGAACGCAGCGCGACCGGTGCGTCCCCGGCACCGCGAAAGGCGGCGTTGAGCAGGAACAGGTAAATGATGCTGGCGGAGCCGCCGAGAATCACCGTCGTATAGCCTTGCCCGGTATCGATCACACCCGGGCTCGCCCCCATCATTTTCAGCAGGTCGGCGGCGAAGTTGATTCCGACGAAAGCGATAAGCGCGGCGACAATCGCGCCGATCCAGATCGCCTGTCCCGCGACTCGGGCCGCACCGTCATAGTCTTTAGCGCCGATGCGGCGCGAGATCATCGCGGTAACGCCCATGCCGAGGCCGATAGCGATGGCATAAAGCACTGTAACGAGCGCCTCCGTCAGGCCAACGGCCGCGACAGCGTCCGTACCGAGCCGCGATACGAAGATAATGTCCGCCAGGGCGAACACCGCTTCCATCGACATCTCCAGCATCATCGGGATCGCGAGCAGGCCGAGCGCACGCCCGATCGGGCCGACTGTGAAATCGGTCTCGTTGTCGCTGATCGCCTCACGGATAAAATTTCGCAGTCGCTTTGTTAGCGACGCAGGCTTTAGCGGTACGTCATAACTCATACAGTGTTTCCGATGATGTCCGCCGCGATCACGCGAGCCCGCAAGGGCCGCGTATGCGGATTTCGGTCGTTTTGCTTTACACTCGACGCTTTTGGCGGGTCGACGAGGATATACGATGTGCAGGGAAACCGGCATACGCACGACCATGATGATCGGCATGCTCGGCCTGCTGGGTGCGCTCGCTGCGTGTGACCCGGGATCTCGCGACGAGGCAGTAAAGGACGGGGAAGCGCGACAGAACGCCGACAGGATGTTGCGTGAGCATGAGAATGACTCCGGAACGCCGAGTGCCGGAGCCGTGATTCCGCCGGAACGGGAAGTAGTTGCGGAAACGCTGGCATACGCCGAAGTGGACGAAGAACTGGTCTATGGGCATTTCGTATTCCCCTCGGACATGGTCAACCCGCTTCCCGGCCTGATCGTCGTGCATGAATGGTGGGGCCTGAACGACGGCGTTCGGGCGATGGCGGACCGGCTTGCAGCCGAGGGCTACATTGTGTTGGCGGTCGACCTGTTCGGCGGCAAGACCGCGGAAAACCCTCCGGATGCGCGCGAACTGATGCTTGCGGCGCTACAGAAGCCGGAACTCGCGGAAGCAAACCTGCGCCAGGCCTACGAGTTCATACGGGACACCGGCGGTGCGCCACGGATCGGCTCGCTCGGATGGTGCTTCGGTGGGGCGTGGGCGCTGAATACGGCACTCATGTTTCCGGACGAGCTGGACGCGACCGTCATCTACTATGGGCAGGTCCCTGCCGACGAGGAAAGACTTGCGCCGCTCAATGTGCCGATACTGGGACTTTTCGCCGAAGATGATCGCGGGATTCCGGTGGAGAGCGTCCGGAGCTTCGAACAAGCGCTCGAAAACCTGGAGAAGGATTTCGAGATAGAGGTTTTCCCGAACGTCGGTCATGCCTTTGCAAACCCCAGCGGTACGAGCTATGACGCTGCAGCGGCCGACCGGGCGTGGGAGCTCGCGACGCAATTCCTGAGAGAGCACCTGGGAGCGGTTGGAGAATCGACAGAACTCTAGCCCGCCATAGGCGCAGGGATCCTGCAAGCCTCCCGGTGGTCAGCGTGCCAAGATGCCGCCTTCCGTTTCAGCCGGCTCGCAGACGAGCGTGACATCCAGGGCTTGTGAAACGTACACGGTCCTGTGCTCATCATCTTTCGAGCAGCGCAGGGACGCGTGGGCGAGGGCGGCATCGATCTTCAGGCGGCTGTGCTTCGGCGTGTGCCGCGGCGAAGCCGTCTTTTCCGGAGCGGTCGCGGAACCTTCGTCAGCTGCGTCGATCACACAGAAGTCCCGCAGCGTAAGAGGCGCCAGCTGGCGGGCAGGCACAGTGATTCCAAGTTGCTGATAAGTCCCCTGTTTCAGGTCCCCGCCGGTTCTCGAGATCCTGCTGTCGGCGACGTTGAGCGAAAGCGACTCCGGCGTCCACTCATCCGGGCAACGCGCCTCGATACTGAACTGGTAGTCGAGGGATGGAAGCGACAGGGAGCGGCGGCCCGGAGCTTGCGGCTTGACGATTACCTCGGGGGTCTCCGAGGCGATGCTCAGGGTATGCGGTCCCGTCTCGTCCGCCGCGGCGGCGGCAAGGCAGAGAGCAGGCAAAGCAAGGAAGGGACGGTAAAATTTCATCTGCGCTAGTGTACCGCGTCGTAAATGATCGGGTGCAGCAGGCTGCGTCGAGTCACCCAAAAACAGGAGGATTGAACAGTTGCAATGCGGTTAAATAGCGCCGGATCCGGCGTGCCTGCCGATGGATTTGAAAAGCATGACTGAGAACATGGAGCGATCGTGAACGGACTGGTCGGAGTCACCTACAAGGTCGCCAGGCGAATCACGATCGCGATCGTCGGTTTTACCGTGCTTTTGCTCGGTATCATTATGATCGTAACTCCGGGACCTGCCGTAGTTCTGATACCGGGTGGGTTGGCCATCCTGGGGCTGGAGTTTGCATGGGCGCGGCACTGGCTGAAGAAAGCGCGGAGGACGATCAGCAACCAGGTGGCCAGGGGACGCAGCGCACGTGCCGAGGAACACCGCCGCAATCGGGAGTGAAGAGTCGATCTACTGCAAGATGCGGCCGCCAGCCAAGGGGAAAAAGAAAGGAGCCGGAGCAGCTAAGTTCGATGCCTCTAGCGGACCGTTCCGACACGGAGCGGGCCCCGGCTCCCCAGTTTTCAACGGCAAGAGGGGGAGTCTGCCGCCCGGACCATCCAGGTCCGTTCGCGCCGGTATCCAAACCGGCCTTTACCAGGCGCCGAGGCCGCAACCTTTCGGGGGAGAGTGGTCCCGACCTCGGTAGAGCGCCTGATTCCTTAAGTGTTCGGTCAAGTTTTCAAATCTCACCGGCCACTGATGTAGGTTCGATCAGCCGGATATCAAGGTCCAGCTTCGTTTCCGATAACACGGCTTCCGCGGCATTTTCCGCAGCTTCGGCCTGTGCCTGTTCCGCCCGTGCGCGGTTCGATGCCCTGGCCTCTGCGGCTGCTGTCTCGATGCCCTCGGCCTTGTCTGCCGACTCGGCAGCCATCGCCGGTGTCCCTGTCAGCCCTGCAATCATAAGGATCGCCGCCAGCGCGGTACCCAGTTCAAGTTTCATTGTAAGAGTCCTTTCGAATCTGAAGCGGCCTTCTATGGCCGCCAGGTCGGGTCGTGTTGTTGCCGGCACGCTAAACCGCGGCCATGTGATTGTGCTATTGCAGGACTCGTGCCAATATCGGAAACGACGTGTAATCAGTAAGATAGCGGGACCCGGCGCCTGACGACATTCCGTTGTTAACGAAAAACCGTGACTTTTATTACGGAATTTCGTGTACACTCACCGCCATGATAAATGATTACGAATGGCTTTTTCGCAAGGCGCCGGTGATGGCTTCTTCCATCGGCCGCGATGGACATTACCTCGATGTCAACGACGCCTTCTGCAATCGTCTCGGGTTCAGGCGCGAGGAAATGATTGGGCGGCGCCCGGCGGAGTTTGTGACCGGGGAAAGCGCAGAACGCATTGAGAAGGAGTTCGTCCCGACGCTCAGGCGGACCGGTCGGCTCGAGAAAAAGCCTATCGCGTTCGTATCGAGCGCGGGCGAGGTAGTGAACTGCCTTACGGATTCGGTGGTGGAGCACGATCTCAAGGATGCCTTCGTGCGGACGGTCGCGATGTACACCGAACTCGCGGATCAGGCCCGGGCAGACTGGAAGTACCGCCAGCTGTACCGTGCCACTCCCGCGATGCTGCACACGGTAGATGCTGAAGGCCGAATCCTGACCGTCACCGATCACTGGCTGCAGAAGATGGGCTATGCGCGGGAAGAGGTCGTCGGTCGTTCAATCGCGGATTTCTTCAGTCCTGCCCAGAAAAAGCGGTTTGCCGGCGGCCGGCTGAAGCAGATCATCAGCGCCGGCGAGTTTACGAACGAAGAGCGGCAGGTGGTGACCCGCGCGGGAAAGATCATCGATCTCGTGCAATCAGCGATCTCAGAGCGCGACTCCAGCGGGAGGGTCTACCGCATGATCGTAGCTTCCAAGGACGTAACCGAGCGCAACCGGGCCGAGCGCGCGCTCCGCAGCGCGCTGGCGGAAAATGCGCGCTTGCGTGAAGAGCTGGAACGGGAGCGTGATTACCTCCGTGAAGAGGTGAGCGTCGCCATGAACTTCGGCCGTATCGTCGGCAAGAGCCCCGCGCTCAAGCATATGCTGGCGCAGGTCGAAGCAGTGGCTCAGACACCGGCGAATGTGCTCATCCTCGGCGAATCCGGCGTCGGCAAGGAGCTTGTTGCGAGGGCAATCCATGCAAGAAGTCCGAGGGCGGAGGGACCGCTTGTGAAGGTGAACTGCGCCTCGATACCGAAAGAGCTGTTCGAGAGCGAATTCTTTGGTCACGTAAAGGGGGCCTTTACCGGCGCGCACCGGGACCGGGTAGGGAGGTTCCAGCTCGCGGAGGGCGGCACAATCTTTCTGGATGAGGTGGGTGAGATACCGCAGGACCTGCAGGGAAAGCTGTTGCGCGTCCTGCAGGAGAGCGAATTCGAAAGGGTGGGGGACGACGTCACGAGGTCGGTCGACGTGCGGGTCATTGCCGCGACCAATCGCGACCTGGAGAAGCAGGTCGTGGAAGGCAAATTCCGCGAGGACCTCTTCTACCGGCTTAGCGTCTTCCCGATCCAGGTGCCACCGTTGCGACAGAGGCGCGAGGACGTCGTCCAGCTCGCGCAGCATTTTCTCGACGTTACGTGCAAGGACTTCGGAAGGAAGCCAATGAAGCTGAACAGGAGCCAGGTACATGCGATCCAGGAATACGATTGGCCCGGTAATGTAAGGGAGCTGAAAAACGTCATAGAGCGGGCGGTGATACTTTCTCAGGGGAATGTGCTGCGGCTGGACCTGTCGCTCCCGGAGGCGGCGATTCGTACGGAAGTTCCGGGCGACGGGGGCAAATCCGTCGATTCTGTGCTGACGGAAAAAGAGTTGAAGGCCCTGCAGAAGAGAAACCTGATCAATGCGCTCAAGCAGGCCAACTGGCGGGTATCGGGTAAGACGGGCGCAGCCGAGCTTCTCGGCATACGACCTACTACGCTAAATGACCGGATCCGGGCCTTCGGCATCAAGAAGCCTCACTAGTGCTCCTGTCACGGCAGAGTTCGCTTCGCCGTTGCAGGCGATGGAGGCGCCCGCCAGCCCCTTCCGTGGGCTCGGTTGTGTTTGGCCTACCTGGCGAGCCCTTCGCTATATAATCGCAGCGATGGCGAACCTGATAACACTGGCGCGGCTCCTTTTGCTCATCGTGGTAGTGTGGATCGCCTATCAACCCTATTCGTACTGGCACTTCGTCAACGTAGCCTTGTTGATCCTGGTCTTCGTCAGCGATGGGATCGACGGATATGTCGCCCGCAAGCGAAACGAAACGAGCGTCTTTGGCGCCATGTTCGATATTGCCAGCGACCGCATGACGGAACTCACGATGTGGATCGTCCTGACGGACCTCGATATCGTGGCCATCTGGGTACCGCTGGTTTTTATCATTCGCGGCACGATCGTGGATACGATTCGCGCGAGCCAGGTGTCGGCCGAAAAAAACGCGCCGTTTTCCATGCTGGAGACGCCGATGGGCAAGTGGCTTGTCGCCGGCAAGTTCATGCGGGCGTTCTACGCTGCACTCAAGGCAACCACGTTCTGCTGGCTGTTGCTGATCCAGCCGCTGCCGGTACTGTGGCCGGATATTTTCACCGACTGGATGGCGCTCCTCCGGGGCATCGGCGAAGTCCTCGTTTATGCATCGGTGCTAACGTGCTTGCTGCGTGGGTTTCCGGTCGTCTGGGAGTTCGCCTACCAGGAGATGGACAGCTTCGCTCCGAAGAGAGTGAAGCCCGAATGATCAGTCCGGATTGTGCATGATTCGCCGTGATGATCGGGCACCAAGCAGGCACGCGAGCGCACTCATGAACAGTCCGCATTAATGCCGCTAGCCGTTTTCGATGTCGACGGGACCCTTGTTTCCGGAAGGAGCACGGAAAAGAGGTTCATGACATGGTTGTTTCGCCGCGGTCACTTGGGCCCTGTCCAGATGCTGTCGATGCTCTGGTTCATCCTGCGCTGGTTTCCGCGCTTCGGCCGCCACGTATTCAAGAAGAACAAGGCCTACCTGAACCGCCTGCCTGTGTCGCTGGTCGCACAAGAGGCGAGGGAGTTTGTCGCGTCCGTGCCCGATGATCTCTGGATCGGGCCAGCTCTCGCGGAGCTCGAAATGCACAAGCAAAGGGGGGATGCGGTGGTACTGCTATCGGGGACGCTACAACCCATCGTCGAATGCCTGTCGGCCAGGTTAGGAGCCAACGGCTGCCTCGGCACTGAATGCGTGGTCGAACGAGGGTGCTTCACGGCATCGCCTCCGTCGAGGCACCCTTTTCACGATGAAAAAGCCGATTTGCTCACATCCGTTTGCGAGACGTACCGCGTTGCAGCGGGTGAGGTTTATGCCTATGCTGATTCCGCATTCGATATACCGTTATTGAGCAAGGTCGGATATCCTGTCGCCATTTGCCCGGACGGCAAATTGCAAGCCTGGGCCGCGTCGCACAATCACCGGGCGCTCGGGTAACGAACAGACCTATAACGCATAATTGATCAGGAGTGAGGTGTGCCTCGATCATTGAAATTACTGTCATGGAAGTCTTCTGCATGGAAGCTATTCACGCTGGCGCTCCTGCCATGGACGCTGCTGTTTCCCGTTGCCGCAATGGCCGACGACAGCCTCCCGGCAGGGGTGCGGAACGTCCTGAACCATCGGAAGCTCGCTGACGCCAACCTGAGCCTTTACGTCGAGAACCTGCGCACGGGCGAGACGGTTCTTTCGTGGAACGAGGACAAGCCTCGTAATCCCGCTTCGGTTTCAAAGCTCCTGACCACCCTGGTGGCACTGGAGAAACTCGGCCCATCCTATACGTGGAAGACTGACATCTTCTATGCGGGCGAATTGAAAGACGACGTTCTCGAGGGCGACCTGCTGCTGAAGGGGTACGGCGACCCGTTCCTGACCACGGAACGCCTCTGGACGATGCTCCACGCGGTGAGGGATACGGGGGTTAGCCGGATAAACGGGAACCTGCTGCTCGACGACAGTTACTTCGACATCGGTGAGTACGACCCGGCCGCGTTCGACAACTCGCCACTTCGAGCATACAACGTCGCCCCAAACGCCCTCCTGATGAACTTCAAGGTGGTCCGGTACCAGTTCACGCCGGATGCAGGCGGCGGGAAGGTTAATGTCCGGTTGCACCCGGAACTCGAGAACTTGCAGGTCGTCAACCAGCTTTCGATCGGGGACGGGCGCTGCGGCGGGTATCAGCGCGGCATAACCATCACGCCCAACGAAAGCGTCGACCAGATGATTTTCAGCGGAACATTTCCGCGAGGCTGCTCGTCGTATGCCATGACGCGCACCGCGCTCGGCCACAACGATTTCGCCTACGGGCTGATCAAGTCCGTGTGGAACGAGATGGGCGGCGAAATATCCGGCGGCTGGAAGAACGTGACCGCGCCCGAGGAACTGGAACCGATCCTGTCTTTTGATTCCCCGTCGCTCGCCGAAATCATCACGATGGTCAACAAGTACAGTAACAACGTGATGGCTCACCAGTTGCTTTATACGCTGGCTGCCGAGGCATTCGGCGCTCCGGGCACCGAGGAGAACGGGTTGCTCGTCGTGCGACAGTGGCTGGAAGAGAAAGGTTTCGATACCGGGAGCTTGAGATTTGACAACGGCGCAGGTCTTTCGAGAGAAACGAGGATGTCGGCGCTGCACCTCAAGGATCTCCTCCAGTACGCTTACCGGAGCCGGTTCATGCCTGAATTCATATCCTCCATGTCGCTCTCGGGCCTGGACGGCACGATGTCCCGGCGGTTCCGGGAGGATGATGTGCTCGCCGGCATGGCGCACATAAAGACCGGATCACTCGACGATGTCACCGCGATTGCAGGTTTCCTGCAGGCCCGTTCCGGCGAGAGATACATCGTGGTATCCCTGCACAACGACAAGAACGTTCACCGCGGCACCGGCCAGGAAGTACAGGAGGCGTTGCTGCGTTGGGTTTTTGAGAGATAAGGTCCGCCCTCAATCCCCGTTCGGAGACCTGCATCACATAAGTTCCGGACAGGGCCTGTAGTAAGATCGAACGATGCGTCTTATTACCGTGCCACTACTGATTGCGCTTTTCCTCGTGCTGCCATCAACGGCGATCGCGGAGACGGCGTACGTCACCGACCAGTTGCGGCTCGGCTTGCATCGCGCCGAGGACACCAGCGACCGTTCGTTTCGCACTTTGCAGAGTGGCCAGGAACTCGAGATCCTGTCGCAAACCAGGAATTACGCACAGGTCAGGCTGCCTGACGGTACCGTGGGTTACGTCAAGGTGGCTTACCTGGTGACGGACAAGCCGGCGGCGCTGATCGTGAATGAGACGCAGGCGGAAAACGAACGGCTGCAGCAGGAACTGGCGCGGACGAAGGCGCAGTTCGCCGGCCCCGCGGAAACCATTGCCAGCCTGGAAGGACAGCTTGCGGAGCAGCAGGCTGAACTGGAGGAAGGCAGCCGCCGGATTGCCGAGCTTCAGGAGCAGAACGACAGCTTCGTCTCCCGGGCACAGCAATTCAGGTTCAGCCTGCCGGCCTCCTGGGTGGCAGGCGCGACGGGCGTGTGCCTGGTCGCCGGGTTTCTCTTCGGCCTGTGGTGGATCGATTACCGCAGCCGAAAACGTCACGGCGGTTTTCGCATTTACTAGCCGTCGACATCGTCGTCGTGGTACTGCCGAGGCTTTGTCGCCTGCAGGACGGGCTCCTGCAGCTTTCTCTTAAGGCCAACAAGCTTGGCTCGTCAGGCCTGGCGCTGGTTCGCCATCATCCGGAATCGCGAATCCTGTTCCGCCGAAAAGCTCGACGCCACTCGTCTTATATTCTCTACTTCCTGCATGATGAGCCTGGCCCGGTCGACCAGCTGATGACCGGCGGCAGTCAGCCCATCCAGGCTTTTCCCTTTGCGTATAAAAAGCTTCAAGCCGAGCTCTTCTTCCAGTAACTTGAGCTGCTTGCTCACACCAGGTTGCGATGTATAAAGACGATCCGCCGCCGCGGTGACGTTCAGCCCGTTATCGACGATCGCAAGAAAATACTTCAGTTGTTGTAATTTCATCCACTCGTGCCGCCCAGGTTCCCGACACAGAATAGACCCGCGCTCATGGCGTTCGTTTCACTGTCTTTGGCACCTTGCGTTATAACTTTGTGTTATGAGCCCGCCTGTGACCGTTATATGACGCAAGCATCGTCGGTGCGTTTTCTGAGGTATTATTTTTTAAGTTTTGAGTCCGCCGAAGTCATGAAGGCACGAAACCGGCCCGCTGCTGCAACAGCGGCCCGCACCCGTCGTGGCTGAAAAACAACGAGACGAGGTAAAAACCGATGATTTACGACAGCATCCTGGGCACGATTGGCCGCACACCGGTGATCCGTTTGAACCGCCTCGCGCCGGCGGGGATCGACATGTACGTCAAGGTGGAATCCTTCAACCCTATGGCGTCGGTCAAGGACAGGCTCGCCATTGGCATCATCAACGATGCCGAAAAGAAAGGGCTGCTGTCGCCCGGCCAAACGGTCGTGGAGGCAACCTCCGGCAACACGGGAGTGGCTCTCGCAATGGTGTGCGCAGCGAAAGGCCATCCCTTTGTTGCAACGATGGCGGAGTCTTTTTCAATTGAGCGGCGCAAGATCATGCGCGGCCTGGGCGCGAAGGTCATCCTGACTCCGGCTGCAGAGCGCGGCACCGGAATGGTGCGGCGCGCCGAGGAACTTGCGAAGGAGCACGGCTGGTTTCTTGCGCGGCAGTTCGAGAATCCCGCAAACCCGGAGTACCACCGGCACACCACCGGCCCTGAGATCCTGCAGGACTTTGCCGGCCGCAGGCTGGATTACTGGGTCACCGGCTACGGCACCGGCGGCACCATGACCGGTGCAGGCGAAGTCATAAAGGCCGGTCGTCCGGACGTCAGGATCGTCGCGACAGAGCCCGCGGGTGCGTCCCTGCTCGCCGGGAAAGAATGGAGCCCGCACAAGATCCAGGGATGGACCCCCGACTTCATCCCCGAGGTCCTGAACCGCGAGATCTACGACGACCTCATCCCGGTGACCGACGACCGCGCTATTGAAATCGCGCGGCGGCTGGCGGCGGAGGAGGGCATTTTCTGCGGCATCTCTTCGGGCGCCACCCTGGCTGCGGCCTTGGCGGTCGCAGAGAAGGCGCCCCAGGGATCGGTCATTCTCGCGATGCTGCCGGATACCGGCGAACGCTACCTGAGCACTCCGCTCTTCGAAGGCGTCAACGAGGGCTCGGACGACGAATGGTTGAAGAGTCTCTCATAATGGGCTGAAGGACAAGGGAAAATCGCCGTCGCCGCGGAATCCCTGAGACACGTATCACAGCCGCTTCATCCCGCAAATGGCAATGTAGCGTTTTCGCCGGCAGCTATCCCCACGCCTGGCGGGCAGCCACGGCAATGGGCGACGATGACAGCGAACCTGCAAAACGTCCTTTCGACCGGTACCGGCTTTGCCGCTGCGGGCAGCTTGATGCACGCGCTGGTGCCGCAGGCGGAGTATCTGTGCTTCTACGATGCGAGACGCACCTGCCTGTGGAGCAGCACCGGCTCTGATGACCTGGAAGTCGACGGTGATGTGGCTGCGCTTCCGCCGCAAGTTTTTCGCGAGGCCCGCTCTTCAGGTGACCTGCTGCGGCGCACGCTTCCATCCGGGCGCCGTGCCGCACTCCTGTTCCTGCAGGGGAAGGAGCGGCAGGCGCGCGGCGCATTGGTCCTCGTCTTCGGCGCAAGCGCCGGAGACGCCCCGCTGCTCCTCCCCGATCAACTGGAAAACGTCCTGCTCCCGGCGGCACAGATTCTGGGCGAAGGCCTGCGGCTCGAGCGGAAAGTGCGCGAAGAGCATGGCCGTCTCCGGGAGGCCGAGCAGGAGCTCAAGCTGGTCTACCAGGTTGACGAAAAGATCCACGGCACTTCGAGGAGCCACGCGAGCCTGGCTGAACTGGTTGGGCAGAGCGGGCGCTTCCTGGGCATCGCATACAGCGTCCTGTTGCTGCCCTCCAAGAGGATCCGTATCAGCGCGACCCATTCGAGCTGGAAGGCAGTAAACCGGAAAGTCCTGGACAAGTACCTCATCGGCACACTGTTCCCGAAAATGCACGGGCAGACCTCGCCGGTCATCTTCGAGGTGCCAGCCGTCGCAGGCTCCGACAACATCGCGGACCACGGATACCAGACGATGGTCTGCCCGGTCACCGATCGCCTGGGGAACGTCGAAGGCATCCTCGCCCAGCTCGGCCGTGTCAACGACGAACCATTTCGTCTCTCACATACCCGCTTCATGTCCCATATCGTGCGCAAGGCCGAATACGTCATCGAGCAGTCGTTCGACGCGATGACCGGCCTCACCAACCGTGCCGGTTTCGAGGCGCAGCTCAGTGAATCGATGCAGGCGCTCTCAGACGATGACGATGCGCACCAGATCATTTACTTCGACCTGGACAACGTCCAGCTGGTCAACGACACGTTCGGTCACCAGGCAGGCGACAAGGTCATTACCCGCTTCGCCCAGATTCTCGAGCAGCACTTGCCCGGTAATGCGGTTGCGACACGCCTGACCGGAGACGACCTCGCGATCCTGCTTGCGCACAGCACGCTCGACGATGCGCTGCAGCTGACCACTGAGATTCGGGATTCCGCCAGGTCGCTCCGTTATCTCGAAGGCGACAAGTCGCTCCAGGTTACGGTGAGTACGGGAATTGCCGCGTTCGACCGCAACACGGCCGGAGGAGATGCTTTGACTGCAGCAAGGATCGCCTGCGATTCCGCAAAAGATCACGGCCGCGATCGTGTGGAGGTTTACGACCAGGACGACCAGAGCATCGTTCGTCGTTACGACGACATGCACCTGGTTGCAGACATACAGAAGATGCTAAGTGGCGATGGCTTCGAGCTCCTTGCGCAGCCGATCGTGTCCTTGAGAAAAGAACATAAAGCACGCCGTTACGAAATATTGCTGCGCATGAAAGACAGCGATGGCAACCGGATTCCTTCCAGGTCGTTTTTCTCCGCCGCGGAGCGCTACCAGCTGATGCCGCAGATAGACCGGTGGGTCATCTCGACAACGCTCCAAAGGCT
>Ga0079224_100002142_pt1 | contig 23670 bp, 14 predicted proteins | sample Stecom2015_FD_80414 | JGI IMG/M metagenome (GOLD analysis project Ga0079224, IMG submission 80414) | Agricultural soil microbial communities from Utah to study Nitrogen management - Steer compost 2015 | ecosystem: Environmental > Terrestrial > Soil > Agricultural land | place: USA: Utah... | reverse complement strand
TTTTTCTTCTTCAGTTTTTATTTCTATTGAATCAATGAAATCGGGAAAATCAGGATGAATAAGTTTAAGCTCATATGTTCCCGGTTTTAGTTCAATTGCACTGTTTAGAGGAGTTGTGCCAATGTTTTGCCCGTTCAAAAAAACATTCGCCCAAGGACTCACTTCAACAAAAAGTTTGCCATTAAGAAGCGGTTGTGAAACTTCTGCTTCATTAATAATTTCTTTTTCATTTTTGTTTATTAATTCATTTTGTACAATTAAAGTTTCAACAGGTTCTTCCTGAACACTATCTTCCAATTCCGGAGTAGACTGAAAAGTTTTTTCTTCTGAGATACCGGTTGTATCCTTATCTTCCTTTAATATAAAATTTAATGTAATAGTTGCTGCTGAAAGGAAAAGAATAATAATTAACGAAATAATAACTTTATTTTTCTGTGATTTCTTTTCAATGGCTACCGGTCTATTCTCTTCCTCTGTTTTTTGAATTCGCTTGAAATATTCTAATGCATCGGGCGCACTTTTTATCCGCTTTGTGAAATTTTTTCGCAGCAACTCCTGAAGGAGGTTTTGAATTTCGCCAGGAAGTGTGTGAAGTTTTGAGAAGTCCCTCTCTATTTTAAAATTCAGAATATTATTTATTGTTGCACTAATATCTTTTCCAATTAATGGATTCTCACCTGTAAACAATTCATATATAACAATGCCGGATGAGAAAAGATCTGTAAGCGGCGTTAATTCTTCCCCCCTGATTTGTTCGGGAGACATATACCCCGGAGTTCCAACAATAGAAGATTTGTGAGTAAGAATATTTTCATCTCTAACTGAAGCAAGACCAAAATCTGCAATTTTTAATTCAAGTTTTGAATTAACAAGAATATTTTCAGGTTTAATATCTCTATGGATTATTCCTCTTTGATGTGCGGCATCGAGTGCTTTAAAAAGCTGAATACATAAATTTATTTTATCATCAATTGAGAGATTATTTTCATTGATTATTTTTCTAAGATCGCTGCCTTCGAAGTATTCAAAAGAAATGTAAAACTTATTTTCCGATGTTCCGAAATCAAGAACTTTAATTACATTCTTATGATCTAACTGAGCTAAAATTTTTGCTTCACGTTTAAATCGATCGAGAAAAGTTTTATCTGAAAGTTCGTCAGCGGAAAGTGTTTTTAAAATTATTTTTTTGCCAAGGTAGATATGATTCGCAAGATAAACTGTGGTCTGCTGATCTTTTTTTAGGGTTTCTAGGATTTCAAATCTGTCAAACAGAATTGTATTTGAATTCTGAGGCATGTTTTTATTTTATGTTCATCTCTTTCAGCTTTAGCTGAACCCACCTTACAGAAACACCAAGTGATTTTGCCGTAGCAGTCCTGTTGTTATCATACATTTTTAATCTTTTAAGAAGAAGAATTTTTTCAAACTCCCTTAATGTACCTTTAAAGTTGGAATCATCAGAATCTTCTTCAAGAATAATATGTTCCGGAAGTAGCCTGTTATCTTCACAAAGAATTATTGCACGTTGTATAACATTTTCTAACTGGCGTACATTACCGGGCCAGCTGTACTCCTCGAGCATTCTCATTGTTCTCGGGTCAACTGTAATTTCCTTATCAGAAAATTTCTTTATGAAATGATTTGTTAATAACGGAACATCACCAATGCGTTCACGAAGAGGAGGAATATTAATTGGAAAAACATTTAACCTGTAAAATAAGTCTTCACGGAATTTATTTTCCTTTACAAGCTGCTTAAGATCTTTATTAGTAGCTGCAATAACTCTGGCATCTACATGAATTACTTTTGTGTCTCCCAATCTCATTATCTCTTTACTCTGCAAAACTCTTAACAGTTTTGCCTGAAGTGCAAGAGATATATCTGCAATCTCATCGAGAAAGAAAGTTCCGTCACTGGCAACTTCAAAAAGTCCTTTCTTATCTGTATGGGCACCTGTAAATGCACCGCGTTTATAACCAAACAATTCACTTTCAAGGAGAGTATCGGGAATAGAGCCGCAGAATTGTGCAAGATATGGTTTCTCTCTTCTGTCGCTTAAATTATGAATTGCTTTCGCTATTAATTCTTTTCCTGTTCCGCTTTCTCCAAGAAGAAGTACTGTAGCATCTGTCTTTGCAACTTTATTAATGAGAAGAGAAAGTTTTTTCATAGCCTGGCTTTCGCCAATCAAATCAGGAATACTTTTAGTCGCTTCAAGCCTGTTTCTTAAAAGAAGATTTTCTCTTTCAAGGTTTTCAAGTTTACTGATTTTATCAAGGGCAAGAGAAACTATATTTGAGAAGAAATCTAGAAAGACAAGGTTCTCTTCATTAAATTCTTTCCTGTTCATACGGCTGTCAACAAGAACAACTCCCCACACTCTTTCATCTTTTATAATAGGAACACCGAGAACGGATTTGATGTTTTGCAACTGCACACTCTGGAACTGGGAAATATTCGGATCACTCTGAACATCATGGTAAAGGCATGGCTGTGCTGTATCAATTACTTTCTGAAGAATGCCTGAAGAAAAAGATGCCAGGTCAACAATATTTTCTTTCTGAACATTTCTTGCGGCAATTATATTAAATTTTTTGTTTATATCATCGTAGCGTACAAAAAGTCCTCTCTCTGCATTTACAACATCAATAACCAGGTCGAGAGTTTCGATAATTAATGAATCTGTATAATTAACAGAGTTTAAAATCTGGCTGATACGGTAAAGAGTATCAAACTGCTCTTTTGAAATAAGCCTGATCTTTTCAAATGTTTCGGGTTCGTAAAAATGCATATTACACGGAGAAGTTTTTGTAAAGATAATAAAATTTAAACAGTATTTTAATTGATTTTAAAAAGCACCGGTTTCGATCTTGACCTGTTCTGAAATTTATCTACTACCCATATTGTCCAATAATAATTTCCAGCGGGCAGATTAAAAGGCAAAGTATAAGATGTATTCTCAGAACTAATATCTTCTTCAGTATGAATTAATTGAGAACTAAGATCCTCCCTCCGGTATAATTCAATTAAATATGAAAATGAAAATCCTTCGTTAAATTTATTCCATTTTAATGTAAGAGGCTGAGAGCTAATTGAAATTGTTGTATCACCTGAAGGGTACAACCCGGTTATTTCATCTTTAATTATCCGGGTTACCCTGTTATATCCGATAACAAATTTATTATCAAAATCATCTTTTACCATAATTGAAAAATCATTACCTATTGTTTCTTCAATACTGTTTCCACCCATTTCAGCTGAAGTAACTACAGTCTGGTAATTACCTTCATTCTGAAAATAGTTCAGGCTTTTTTTGAGTTTAAGATTATCGCTTATAACATAAACAGTATCTATGTCATCGTCAAGGTCAGTTATCCATGCTTTAACAGAAAGATTTGTTATCGGTTGCAGGACCGCCTGATTAATAACTGAGGTATATATAACAGAAGAATCCAGAGTTGGAAGCCTGTTAAAAAAAACCTGGGTAAAAAAACTTTTTGCTTCTCCCCATATAACCTCAAGGGTATCGGGTTTATAACCCTCTTTTGTAAAAACAAGGTTACCGTTTTCAATAGGAATATTACTTAACCTGAACCAGCCGTTGGCATCAGTTTCGGTTATGAGATTAGCATTCTGCCAGATTACACTTACACTTGGAATACGTGTTGAAGGAAAACCAATTGTTTGAACATAACCTTCAATTGTTCCGAAGTTGTAATCCGGATTTAACGGATCAAAAATATTATTTCTCGGCGCTTTACAGCTAAAACTAACAAACAAAAAAACAGAGACAAAAAGATAAAGTAGTAATTTTTTTCTCATACAAATAAAATCGGATTAACGAAAAATCAGATGTATTACGGGTGCAAAGTAAATAAATATTATAATCAGAATGTAGTCTAAAATAAAAGAATTTCCGGAAATATTTTTGAAGAGTTGAATAGATTAATCTATATCGCGTCTATCGGTAGTAACTGAAAAAATTTCCAGAATATTACTTCTTTCAACAATTACTGCACTTAATTTATTTCCTGTATATGCAGAAGTATCGATGTAAGCAACATTATTATATTTATGATAAATAACATCTCTCTGCCGTGTATGCCCTACTATCTGAAGTTTACCTAAATTAAGAAGAGTATCTCTTGTCCATAAAATGCCATGTTCATTCATAAGATTTAATCTCATCACTTTATCAACCTGGTCGGTGTTTTCAAGTACTTTTTTGGGCAGCCTGGATTTAAAATATGTTGATATACCGGCATGGCAAATAAAACAATCAGGTAAATCAAAAAAGAGCGGAGCTTTAATTATTACATCGAGATGGTGGTACATCTCTTCAACTCTGTCGCTGTAGGAGTTTACAGTAGTTTCTGATCCGTTATAAATCCAGATTCTCCCCAATTCACTTCCGGGATGATGAATGAAATGATAGAACATATAATCGTGGTTGCCTGCAGTAAATTTTATATTTTCTGAAATAATAAAATCTACTGCTTCATAACTGTTTTTACCTCTGTCGACCAGATCTCCCACGCTATATATTTCGATATCAGGATATTTTTGTTTTATCTGATTAACTAATTCCTTTAAAGTAAAATAACAACCGTGAATGTCTCCAATAACTGCGACCATTATACTCCGATATAACTGTAAAAAGAAAATAGAATAACTTCTGAAAAAGGAAAAGGTTCCCCCTTTTCAGTTGGTAGAAAAAATCCTCAGTCTTCTGTACTCGACTTTAAATGCATTGGCAATAGCTTCATTAGAGCAATATCCCTGGTAAGTGCAAACACCTTTTGCCAGACCGGGATCACCTAACAAAGAATTAGCCAATCCATTCTCTGCAATATTTATAATGTAACCTATCGAAGAATTATTCAAACCGTAGCTGGCAGTACGGGAAACAAGGGAAGGCATATTAGGCACGCAGTAGTGAATAACATCATGTGCCAGGAAAACAGGATCGGAAATAGAGGTAAGCCTGCTTGTTTCAACACACCCCCCCTGATCGATTGAAACATCAACTATAACAGCACCCTTTTTCATTTGCTTAACCATTTCTTCAGTAACAAGATGAGGAGCTTTTTCACCTTTAATTAAAACTGAACCAATTAGTACATCTGCAAATTTAACTCCGCGGGAAATGGTATACGGATTAGCCATAACAGTAGTTATCCTTTTTCTGAACATTATTTCAATTTTTCTGAGTCTCTGCATATCGTTATCAAGTACAATTACCTGTGCACCTCTTCCCATTGCTGCTCTTGCTGCAGTAGTACCTACAACACCTGCACCTAAAATAACCACTGCGGCCGGTGCAACACCCGGAATTCCACCCATTAAAATCCCTCTTCCCCCTTTATTAAAACTTTCAAGGTATCTTTCTGCAACCTGGATTGATAACTGTCCGGCTATTTCACTCATTGAATTAAGTACTGGCAGTGTACCATCCTTTTCTATAAGTTCATAACCTATTGCAGTAATTCTTTTATCCAGAAGCTGCTGAATAATTTTTTTTTCACCAACTGCGAGATGTAGGAATGAAAAGAGAATCTGATTTTCCTGAAGAAGTTCAGTTTCCTTTACTTTGAGGGGAGCTACTTTTATTATCATTTCAGAGTTTTTGTAGACTTCCTCCTTGTTGAATACAATAGTAGCACCTGTCTTTACAAAATCTTCGTCGCTAAAATTGCTTCCAAGTCCGGCACCCGCCTCAATAAAAACTTTATGACCAAGCCTGGTAAGAGAATCAACACCTGCAGGAGTTAGAGCTACTCTTCTCTCTTCATGATATGTTTCTTTAGGAATGCCAATCCGCATTAATTCTTCTCCAATGAAAAATAAAATTACCGATAACTGAAAAGATATTCAACAGCCCCTGCTTTTTAATATTAAACTAATTATAAATCCGGGAGAGAATTAATTAACCGGAGTAAGAGCCTGTCTCCCATTTAAAACTTCGATTACATTTTTAGCTGCAAGAACAGCCATTGAACTTCTTGCTTCCTCTGTTGCACTTCCTATATGCGGCAGAAGAACAACATTCTCTAATTTTAATAATTCAGAATTTATCTTCGGTTCGTTTTCATAAACATCCAGACCAGCATAATATATTTTTCTTTTTTTAAGAAGTTTTATTAACTCCTTCTCATCAATAATTTCACCGCGTGAAGTATTAACAATAACAGCAGTTTCCTTTAGTAATTTTAATTTTTCTTTATTTAATAAATGATGAGTTTCTTCATTAAGCGGAACATGAATTGAAATAATATCAGATATTCTGAGAAGTTCATCGAGTTCCACTCTTTTGGCACTTGTCTCATTTTCCAATGTAAGGTTTCTGCTTCGGCTTGTATAAATTATATTTGTTTTAAAAGCTTTCATTCTTAAAGCAGTTTCTGTTCCGATTCTGCCTGCACCTAATATTCCTAAAATTTTATCTTTTAATTCGATACCAAGAAGAAGGTCGGGTTTCCATCCTTTAAACTTTTTATTTCTAACCATTCTCTCCCCTTCCCCTAATCTCCTGGCACAGGCAAGAATTAATGCAGCAGCAAGGTCGGCAGTTGAATCCGTTAACACATCAGGAGTGTTAGTTACAATTATATTTTTTTCTTTCGCATAATTAATATCAATATTGTTGAAACCTACTGCAACATTTGCAATAATTTTACAATTAGGAATTTTATCAATCAGTTCTTTATCAAATTTTTCTGTAAGTAAAGATATAATTGCATCGGCATCTTTAACTTCTTTGATAAGTTCCTTACGTGGTATGGGTTTATCTTTACTATAAACTTTTACTTTAAATTTTTCTTTCTTAAGGAGAGCCATTGCTTTGGATGAAATTTTTCTTGTAATAAATATTTTCATATCAGCCAAACAAAAGCTTAACAATAAACAATGCTCCGAGTAATCCGGCAGCATCTGCAAGTAAACCAACCGGCAGAGCATGTCTTGTATTTCTGATATTAACTGCACCGAAGTAAACAGCAAGCACATAAAATGTAGTTTCTGTGCTGCCGAAGAAAGTTGAAACAAGAATTCCGATAAATGAATCAGGCCCGTGTACAGAAATAATTTCCGCCATAATACCAAGCGAACCGCTTCCTGATAAAGGACGCATTAATGCCATTGGTAGTGCTTCAGCAGGCATTCCTATTAAATCAGTAAAAGGACGAAGAATTAATATCAGCCACTCCATTGCCCCTCCGGCTCTGAAAATCCCGATTGCCATTAACATTCCTACCAAATAAGGAATAATTCTTACAGCAATGTTAAATCCTTCCTTTGCACCTTCAACAAATTGTTCATAGACTTTTACTTTTTTTAAAGCACCATATCCAATAAAAGAAAAAATTAAGAAAGGAATAGCAGCAATTGAAACAATATTTATAATATCACGAAATGTTTCCGGTGTTACCCAGTCGAAAAGCTGTGAAAAAATTTTGCCTGCACCTGTTAAAGAAAAAATTAATGCAAGAAGAATAAGTGCAAGAAGAAAATAAAATCCTTTAAGATTTTTTTTAAGCCATCCTGAAAAATCATTTTTTATTACAGGGAATTTCTCAGCTATTTTTGCCGCAGTAATACCTGTTATGGTTGCACAGGCAGCGCCAAACAAAGATGTACCAATAATAATTGCAGGCTCTGTTGAACCGGCAGCAGCTCTTACAGCAATTGCAGTAGCAGGAATTAAAGTCATACCTGCAGTATTAATTGCAAGAAATGTTACCATTGAGTTTGTTGCGGTTCCTTTGTTAGGATTAAGTTTATCAAGCTCTTCCATTGCTTTAAGTCCGAAAGGTGTTGCAGCATTTCCGAGTCCAAGCATATTTGCAGAAATATTCATAATCATAGAACCCATTGCAGGATGGTCTGATGGAACATCGGGAAATAATTTTTTTGTAATCGGTTTTAACCAGTTTGCTATTATTTTTATTAAACCGGCTTCTTCCGCAACTTTCATTACACCGAGCCAGAGTGCCATTATTCCAATTAAACCAAGTGCAATTTCAACTGCTGTTTTTGCATAATCTATTGCAGAGTTTGTTACATCTTTAAGTTTTAAAAATGAAGCTGATTCAAAAATAATTTCACCTGAGGCACCATTGTCTGTAATATTTATTGAGGATAGTACCGCTGTTATATCATCATCTTCGCCTGATGCGGATGCAATATCTTTGAGAATCTCAGGACTTCCATCATTTACAATAAGGATAGCAGAATTTTTATCTTCAGCAGGATTAACAGTTAATTTTGCATTGAGCAGTATATCTTCATTAATTTTTTCTTTGTAAAAATTCTGATAATCCTCCTGTTTAATTTTTATAATTACATTGTAAGATTTTGCCTCATCCCTGATGAAAGTGTCTTCAAAATTAATTTGAACCGGAATGGGTTCATTATTTCTGTATTTGTTACCTGCTGTATTAATTATGTCTGTTGTTAATGCAGTAGCAATACCAAGGAAAAGAAGGGACATCCAAACGTAATTAAGCATTAATTGTTTCCCTGAAAATTGTAAAAGATATGTTTATGAAATTTGCAGTCAGCAATTTTTTGAAAGGATTATTTTTTAGCATGAATTCTCCTGAACTACTTTTCCCCTTAAAAAATTTAACCTGCCCGGATGCAGATTAATTATCCTCCTGTCTCTTCAAATGCCTGTATTTCTTCTGTATCTATAAAAATTATTTTATTGAGCTTAGGCATTTTATCTTTTTCATCAGCTTTTGAAGAATATTTTCTCAGATAATTTTGTCTTAGTGTAGCAAGCATCTTATCATCTTCAACAATTTTTATAAGACCGGCAACCGAAATTGAAAGAATATTATATACAGGATTAAAATCCAGTTCCTCTGTTTTTTTAACATTATTATTTTTTATAACTACAAAACTTACCTCTGTATCATACTTCAGGTTTTCCAGGAAGTCATCATTATTATCGAAGAAGAAATAAATATTTTTATCCTGGTATAAAAATGTAGTTGCAAGCTGAACCAGTTCATCATTAACATTAACAGCAAGAACCCCTGCCGGGTTAACTTTTAATTCTTTCTCTATTTGGTCGATATCTCTTATTTGTGTTATTACTTTTTTCATAAATTAATTAACAAAACATTTATTGTGGTTTAATGAAAAAATGCATTTGGGGCAATGTTCTAAATTCTTTTCATAATTTCCTTTTCTTGTTTTGCTTACCATTTCATCTATACATTCTTTAATATCCGAAAGCTCATTTAATTTTATAGAAATTCTGCAATCAGCCTGCGGATGTTTAATAAAAATAATCCTTAGTTCAAATTCTTCAATATTTTTTAACAGACGGCTTACAATATAGGAATAAAATTTTAATTGAGTTAAATACGAGTTAAACCTTTCCTGAATTTCTTCGGATTTTATATCATCTGTTTTGAAATCGATAATTATGGCTTTATTATCCTTAAAAGCAATTCTGTCAATTATTCCGAAAAGAAAATAATTATCTTCTTTAGTATAAATTTCAAATTCACTTTTATAATCATAAAATTTGGAAATTTCAGAAAAAGAATCCGAATCATAAAACTTATTAAGGTCAGATACAATATCATCTTTAAAAGCCTGTAAATCTGATTCTGTATCTTCTACTTCATCTTTAATTAAATCATCAACCGCATCTTTCAAGTCTTCTTTATCAACTTCTTCCTGCAAAATTTTGTGAATGATTCTTCCTTTTATATCGCTCATTGTTTTTGCAGGATGTTCATCCTCTTCAATATTTTCTTCACTGCTGCTAAAATTATCCTTTTTAAAATTTAATGAATACTTCCAATCCCTGAACTTTTCCATCAGGTTTGTAAATCCGTATTCATAAGTCAACTGATATTTAACAGGACATTGTGAAAAAATCGAAAGCTTTGTTGCAGAAATTATTTCTCCCTCAGGATAATCTTCAATTCCATCAGCTTTAATTTTTTCAGGAAGAGTTATATCTGAATTTAATCCCGGAACATCAGCAATCTCTTCAATTTCTTTTATAACAGGAATATTTAAAGACATTATTTTCGATTCAGTTATATATTCTAAATTTTTTCTTTTAAGAAATTTAAGATTTGAAGAGATATTGATATTCTCTGTCTCTGGATTAAGATTTAATGCTTCAGTAAGAATTCCAATAAAAGAAGCATTACTGTATTTAAAATCTTTTTTAAATTTTGCAGAAATGAAAAGATAATCCATCGCTCTTGTAACACCTACATAAAGAAGTCTTTTTATCTCGGCAATCTCTTTTTTTTTGATTATATGATTATAAATATTTACAATAGGTGCTTCCAGATACTTTTCAAAATAATTTTCGTTTAAAGGAACTTTAGTTAAAATACCGGCTCGTTTTACTGCAACAATACTTTTAGAATTAATTGTATCTATAATTGGAATTTCATCGCATTTAAAGAGGAAGACAGCTTTATACTCAAGTCCCTTTGCCTGGTGCAGAGTCATAATATTTACTGAATCAGATTCTTCCACAACAGACGCCTGCGATTCATCTTCAGCTTTTTCTATGGATTCCTTTAAATAATTAAGGTAATCATAAACAGTTCTGAAAGGCTGCTGGTTGAATGATGTTGTAAGACCAATTAGTTTTTCTATATTGGCAAGTTCCTGTGTGCCATTAATCTTTGAGGCAAGAATAGCGAGATAACTGGTTTCATCTAAAATTTTTCTAAGAAGAATTGCAGGTTCATAACTTTTTACCAGCACAATATTTTCATCAATGATATCATAAACTTTTTGAAGAGAAGGATTTTTTTCTATATAAGTTTTAAACTTTCTCCACATTCTGAAACCATCTTCGCGGGAGATTTCAAAAATTTGTGCATCGGAAAGATTAAAAAACGGGGAACGCAGAATTCCTACAAGTGCGGTATCATTATTTTTATCAAGAAGAAAACTGAAATAATTATAAATATCATAAACCATCTGCTTCTGGTAGAAGCCTGTGCCTCCAATTACGCTAAAAGGTATTTTATATTTTGAAAATACTTTTTCAAGCGGACTAAAATTTTTTCTTTTCCTTACAAGAACTGCAATATCATCCCATTTTATTTTTTTCTCACTAACCAGCTTAAGAATTCTTTTTGCAACAAGTTCCTGTTCAGAGTTTGGGGAGTTATCATCCTCATCGCCAATGAGAATTTCAACCTCACCTTTTATACTTTCATCTCTTGCACAAATAAGTTCAGTATATTCAACTTCATTAAAAACCGGGTTTGGGTCTTCAAAAATTTTCTGGAAAACGGAATTTGTAAAGAGACAAATTTCAGGTGCCATCCTGAAACTATCAGGCAATGTAAGAAGATATTTTTCACCCGATGTTTCACTTATATTTTTTTTTGTTTCGGAAAAAACTTCAAGTTCAGCATCCCTGAACATATAGATACTCTGCTTTTCATCTCCAACTACAAAAAAGTTTCCGGCTTTTAAATCATTTAAGATGGGAAGGAAAATCTGGTACTGAATTTCATTTGTATCCTGGTATTCATCAACCATTATATACTTATATTTTTCAGAAAGAGCTTTCTTAACCGATTCATTTTTAAGAATCATTCTTGTTCTTAAAAGAATATCTTCAAAATCGAGATAACTCTTCTCTCTCTTTTTCTCTTCATAAAGTTCAACTGCTTTGTTAAAAAATTTCAGAAGCTTTTTACCAAAATGTGCAAGCTCTTTTTCAATTTCTGAATGATTGGGAGGAATGGAAAGTGAGATTAATTCTTTAAATGATTTTTCAACAAATTCTATTTCATCGTAAAGATTGATATGTAAATCTCTTACAAGGTATCCTGAAATTTTAATTGTACATTTTTGTGTTAAAATAGTATTGCGCAATTCATCTACAATCTTAAGAAATCTTTCAACAGAAATATTTCCTGATAACCCTTCAATCAGCGGTGAAGCATCTAAAGCAAGTTTATTTTTATTGTTATGATTTAAAACTTCATTATTAATTCTGCAGAGACTTTTAAAAAGCTGCTCTTTTTTCGAAAAATGAATCTCATTTACAAGTTTTAAAAAATGTGAATAAAAATGTTGAGCTATTTCTTCTTCAGTTCTATTATAGATTGAATCGGCAATATCAAAAATATTTTTTCTCCCTTTTATAAGAGAGAATAATTCATCGGCGAGAATTTTCCGGGAAGCAAATAATCTTACAAGATATTTTATATCCTCTGCATCTTCAGGATTATCGAATGCAGATTTTATTGTTTCATCAACTGAAAGTTCAACAAGCTCATTTGAAAGCGGTTCATCTATCGGGTAAAAATTTGCATCGAGTGAAGCTTCAACCGGATATTCTCTGAGAATATCAATACAAAAAGCATGTATTGTTGAAATGTTTGCAGAAACCAGTTGCCGTCTTATATCTTCAAGCTTATTTTTGGTTTTTTCGTCAGGATTAGAAGCTAATCTCTTTTCAATTTCTTTGGAAATTTTTCTGTAAAGCTCTCCTGCAGCTTTATCAGTAAAAGTTATAGCAGCAATACTGCGGAGACGGATATCTTCATTTAAAGCAATCTCAAGATATCTTTTTGAAAGAACAAAAGTTTTTCCCGAACCTGCATTTGCTGTTAAGGAGATATGATTCCTGTAATTTAATGCAGCCGATTGATGCGGTGTTAAAATATTTTCCGAAGTTACATTCATTATTTTTCATTACCCCGTAGGAGAGGTTATTTTAATTGAGGAATTGTTATCCTAAATATAGTACCTTTTTCCGAAGTTTCCTGAAGAACAATATTCCCGTTTATTCCTTCCAAAAATCTTTTTGTAAGTTTTAATCCTATTCCCATCCCTTTTTCTTTGGAAGTAAAACCGGGTTCAAAAATTTTATCCCTGTCCGACGGAGGAATACCTTTTCCATTATCAGTAAATGTTAAAATAAAATTATTATCCGTTGAATTGAGGTCAATTTTTATTTCATCAGCATCTGCCTGGATTGAATTTCTTACAAGATTAATGATCATTCTTCGCAACTGGTTATTGTCTGCTTCAATTAAAGATGAATCAGTATTTGAGTTAAAAATAATTTTTACTTCTTCTTCTATAAAAAGATTAATAGTATCCTTAATTACTTCCTGAAGATTAACAACTTCAAGTTTCAGGCTCGGCATTTTTGCAAATCTTGAAAACTCAGTAGCAATTGAACTTAGATTTTCAATTTGATTTAAAATAGTCTGAGTTACTTTTTCAAAAACAGAATCAAATTTATCGGATTTTTCCCTGTAAGAAGCAATTAACTGCTGAACAGCAAGTTTAAGAGGAGTTAAAGGGTTTTTAATTTCATGGGCAACCTGCTTAGCCATTTCCTTCCAGGCATTTTCACGCTCGAGTTCTGCTAAATCTATCTGGTTCTTTTGTAATTCACTTGTCATCCTGTTAAAGCCGTTAATTAAATCTTTAATTTCACCTTTCTCCTTATTTTCAAGAATAACATTTAAATCACCCTGGGCTACAGATGCAGTTGCTTTGGTTAATTTCCTTATAGGTGCAGAAATTCTGTTTGCAAGCACAGCGCTGAAGAAAATAATTATTATTACTGCAAGAGAATAAATACCGAATAAAAACACATCCATATCCATAGTTGAATAAATAATATCAACTTTGTTGAATGCATCATTAACACTAATGCTGAAGCTGTGGTCGTTTACATTTATTTTCTTATAAAAAGAATTGAATGAAAAATTTTCAATTTTCTCGCGTGTAAGATATTCTCTATAACTAAGATAATTAAGACTATAGTATGCCTGCGGGTTTAATTTGGATTTAAAAAATCCTGAATTATAAAATTGTGCTTTCGAATTAAAAATCTGTTCAGTGTTTTCAAATGCACCAAAAGAAATTCCCAGTTCATCTCCTGCATTAGCAAAAACTGTAATTAAATCTCTGTTGGGATGTTTTTCTTTTTGAGAGAGTATATGATTCTCAAGATAATTTAATCTCTCATTCAGTTCATTTATAACTGCAGTGCGTGCTCTTTCCTGAACCACTTCCCTGTTATATAAAGCAAGCACAATAACAGGAATAATTGAGATAATCAAAAATGCAACAAGGAGCTGTCCCCTGAAAGTGTAACTGAAATCTTTCAGCCGGGAGATAAGAATAAGAAATAAAAAGATGAGGATGAACAAACTATGTATTACAAATAATTTGAAAAAGTTGAACAGGTTCCAGGTAAGTTGTTTTTCTCTTAAAAGAATTGCTGTAATTTTTTCTTCATCATTCTCATAAGTTCTTTTTAAATAAGCAAGATATTCTTCTTCATTAATTGTTAATGTTATCCATGCATCATTATCAGGTGAGAATTGTGTTTCCCAGATTGGCTCAACCTGGTCGCGCGAAGGATAAATATCTCCATAAACCCTGCTTACTTTTGAATCTGTAAATTCAAATATCCGGAGTTCATTTATATCAACAACAGGAGATAAAATATTTGAACCAGATTCAAGAAAATCGGGAAATGTTTTATTGCCGATGAGATTAAAGTCATAAACAATTGTCGCAGAAATATATCCTATTACAGAATCTCTCCCTTTAACTTCAGTTAATCCTGTAAAAACCTGTTCATAGTTTTCTTTTAAAGCAGCAGGGACAAATATTCTAAATCCATCTTCATTAAGATTATTAAAATCTTCATCACTTAACTGAGGTTTTTCTATACCGACATAAAAACTGCCGATTAATTTTTTATCACTATTGAAAACAGAAACTGAAGATTGAAGAGATTCCTTCTGAAGTGAACTATTACTCCATATTAAAAAAGCAAGTGCATCATAGTTTGTATTCTTTTTATAAAATGCATTTACAATCCGGTCATCTCTAACTGCACTCTTTAAAGTTTCATCAATATAAAATCGGATTAAGTTATCATTGGGTCTGTTTATTTCGTAAGAGACTGTGCGGAGAGAATTTCTTTCAAGCAGAAGATTAAAGTGATTCATTAAAATTATACTTACTACCGAAGCAGCAAGAAGTGCATAAATAAAATTATAAACATTTTTTCCTTTGATATAAAAGTAATATGAGAGCAGAAAAATAATTCCTGTTATGAGAATAAATAAGAATGGTGTAATTAATGGCTGCTTCTGAAGGAAATAAAAAATTAAACCTGCTATTTCAAAAAGAATTAATAAAAGAATAAAATTTTTCTTTTCACCATAATCAAAAAATGATTTGAAGTAAAAAACAATTAAAAGAATAAAGCCGCACAGCAGAAGAAAGCTTCCCAAACTGAATATCAGCAGATTTAAATTCATTGATAATGCAGGAAGGTCAGGAATAAGGTCGGGTTCTTTGAAATATCTTATTGCTGAATCAAATATTATACTTTTTACTGTTGCAGCAATTGCTCTTATTGAGAGAAAGAAAATAATTGTAAATGAGGAAATTAAAATTATGCTTATAGTTTTATTCTTTCTTCTTTTCTCTTTTATGTAAGAAAAAATATTCTGGAAAATGTAAACAGAAATAATTAGAAAGAATAAAGCTGTAACAAAAAATTCAATTGGTGATTTAACTATACCGCCTGCAAATGCGGAAGAGAAATTTGCAGGGTCAACAAGGTCTCCTTCAAGAAATCTTGCAGGGAAAACAAATGAATAAAAAAGAACTCTGATTAAAACTAAAATGATTAACAAAGATAAAACTCTGAGACTGCGAAACTTAAGTTTTCTAAATTTTCCTTTAAACCATAATGCTGAAAAAAGAATTAGCAGGATAAAAAGAAAAACCTGGAAATTTTCTCCTGCCTGTTTAATTGAATTTATCTCTGAAGCTAAAGTCGGTTTGAAGAATTCGACAAGCCCGATTTTATTATTGTAATTATTCAGAAGTTCAAAAGAAAATTTTCTTCCATCTTTTGAAGCAGAGACAAATGGAGTATAAAAAATTTCAAACTGTGTGAAAAAATTTTCATTAAGTTCATTTGTTAAGCTGACAGGAATATAATAAGGATTTTGCAGTTTGTAATGTTTTTCAATGGGAAGAGAAAGCGCCAGATAAAAATTATCATTTTCAAGGACAATTGTATCAACAACAGAAAGGTATGTCATTAGTTCAGTGTTATGAAAGTATGTTTGTCCAAGCGGATATTCAAGAGGGAAAATTTCTTCACGTCTTAATGCAACATCTTCATTCCATGCAATCACCCTTCCATTTGGTGCAAGAACTTCAACAGAGTAATCTGAAAATCTTTCTTCATTAACAAGTCTTATTAAATTTCTGTAGGAAGTATTGGGAGGACTTAAAACAACCAGCAACTCTTTTTTTAGCTCAGATTTAACTGAAAGGAGCCTCTCCTCTTTTTTCTTATAGATTTCTGTTGCTTCCTGTTCGATTTTATTTATTTCTTCGGTAAGATATTCTTCCCAATTATTCTCTCTTGAATCAATAATTAAAGGAATAACAACTGTACTTATTAAAAGAAGAATTAAAATAAAAAAGACGATAGCTAAATATTTCCTATCGCCTTTTAAATTCAATTTTTTTTTGAAGAACATCAGTTTATAGTGATTTGAGTTATCTTCCAGCCGCCTGCAGATTTATTAAGAGATATATAAACCTGTGCAGAATTCCTTTTGCCTTTATATTCGTAGTTATAAACACCTGTCGCATAAGGAGTATTTTCTGCAGAATTGAGATTATCAAAACGGAATGAAGTAACATTATAAATCTTAAAGAAATCCTCAAGAATATAAAATGCCTGGTTGGATGAATAATATCCTCTTATACCATTTGATAAACTAAGATAAGTCTGAGATGAGAGATAATTTGAAAGCAGTGAAACATTGCCGCTTGAAATAGCATTTTCGATCTGGTTAAAAACAACCTGTGCTCTGGCAATCTTTCTGCTGGTATCAAGTTTATTTAGAAAATTATTTTCCTGGGCAGGGGTTAAGCTGCCCGGGAAAAAAATCAGAAGCAGTAAATAATATTTTATCAAGTATTTAACCATCTCTGCAAGACATATCAAATTTAATCAATAATAATTAGTAAATCTATCTTTTAATAATTAGTATTTGAACTCTTAATTCTCAGCTTCTTTCCTGTTAAAGGTTCTCTTTTAGTTTTAGGTTTAAGCTGAGGTTCACCTTCAACAAGCTGGTAAGCCCAGTCAAATACTATACGGTCATTAGTAATATTTTTTACTCTGATTTTTGCATAATGATTATCCCATGTCCATATCACGTAAGTATGACCAATTTTTGCTCTTACATATTTATCAGGAGTCCAACCTGAATTAGGAGCAAACGGAATATCATAAATATCATGTGTAAGACCCATATCCCGGATATCGGAATCATCCCAAACATTCAGATAAAATTCACCGTTGTAATTTTCAAAGAAGAAATCTGCATATAAATCATCATAAGGAACTACACTGAATTCTGAAAAGGAATAACCTGAATTATTCGGAAATCTTAAATAATCAAAAATAGCCTGATTGAAACCTTCGGGTCTTGGTGTTGCATATACATAATCTATACTTAATTCACTTTCATTACCATTATAGTCATAAGCTGTAACAGCATAGAAATAAGTTTCAGCATTGCTTACATCTCTGTCAATAAAATAATTTGATTTAGTAGAACCTATCAGTTCATATCTTCCGTCATATTCATAACTAAAGTAAATATTATACCCGGCAAGGTCAGGTTCCCTGTTTTCGTGCCAGTATAAATCAACCCTGTTATCTCCATTAATTACTACCAGACCGGTAGGTTCAGCCGGAGGAGTATAATCAGAGTAATAATCTCTGTGTGGGTCATTAATATCGCAGGCAGCAAAGAATGCCGCAAAAATCAAAACCAGGAAATATATGTTTAACTTTTTCATTTTATCCTCCTCAACAAATAACCAGTTACCAATAAGCCAAAGGTGATGCCATGAAAAAACTTTTATTTTGATTAATAAAGAGGGATTTAAGCGAGTTAAATGTATAGAAAGTTATACATTATGTATAAAGAAAATAATTTAAAGGCGGAAATCAGATATAACCGCTCACGAAGTTTGACATTTTTTATCTTTTAGTTTGACATTTAAAGCCTGTAAAATCCAATTTAATAACCAATAAAAACCTATTTAAATACTGTTTAAACTTTAGATTGGATCTATACTAAAGAGCCCGGCTTCAAAAATTCTTTCTTAAGCCAGGCTCTTCAGGTTTTTTTTTAGAGATTATTGATTGTAGACGATGTAAAATTAATTCATTACTATAATAGATGGATCAAAATTTTTATTTTGTATTTATAGATATTTAGGTAAAAAACCAGTTTAAATTAATTCATCAATCAATGTTTTCCTATCTCATTATTTTATATACACTTAGATAAGGTTTAAACCACTAATAACAAGTTTAAACCAGTAGGTTTAAACCAGTTTAAATTTAAATCCTTCCTCTCACACACTTATAATATCAGTAAATTGCCTTTTTTTTATTTATTTCTTGTTTTTAAACACCTTTAAATGCTACTTAAAAGGTTGTTTAATAATGTAATACAAAGAGATAAAAATCTGGAAATAAATGGATGTAAATGGAAAAATGTCAAACTAAGTTTTCAAGGGTAGCAATCCCCATAACTTCTTAATTATTCAAAACTTATCCAATTAATGTATTCGTTTAAAACAAATGTCATATTTCCAGAAAATCTATATCAGATATTCATCATTTCGTTGTTAAAATACATTTGCCTGTGATTAATTACACCTAATGCTTTGCCGGTTAATAACCTTTTATCGAAAGGTGAATTAATAGACTTACTTTTAAATTTGTTTATATCAACAGTCCATACTTCATCAGGGTCAAGAATAGTAAGATTTGCCATTTGTCCCCCTTCGATTTTAGGAACAGGAAGATTAAGAATTTTTCTGGGGTTGATTGATAATTTTTCGACTATCTGTTCAAGAGTAAGAATTTTGTTATGATAAAGTTCAGTAAAAGTTAAACCTACTTCTGTTTCAAGTCCGATAATGCCGTTTGGTGCATAATCATATTCAACTTCTTTTTCTTCAATTGAATGAGGTGCATGGTCACTTGCTATACAATCGATTGTTCCATCTTTAAGACCTCTGATAATTTCTTCAACATCTTCCCTGGTTCTTAAAGGAGGATTCATTTTTGTATTTGTATCATATGTTTTAACTGCATCATCTGTTAGTGTAAAATGATGAGGAGTTACTTCTGCAGTAACATTTATTCCCTTTTTCTTTGCCTCTCTAACCATCTCAACAGATTTTTTTGTACTGATATGAGCAATGTGAACTCTTCCTCCGGTATATTCTGCCATTAAAATATCCCGCATAACAATTATATCTTCTGCAACAGAGGGAATGGGAGGCAGACCTAAAACAGTTGAATTAAATCCTTCATTCATCGAACCGCCTCCAAGCGATTCATCCTCACAATGTTCAATGATTGGTGTCTTATACATTTTAGAATATTCAAGTGCACGGCGGAGTATTGCAGAAGTTTTTATTGCAACTCCATCATCCGAAAATGCAACAGCACCATATTCTACTAACTCTGCCATTGGAGAAATAATCTCACCTTTTCTTCCAACAGAAGCTGCAGCAACAGGATAAACATCAACAAGATGACCTGCAGCTTTTCTTTTTATCAAAGTAACAACTTCTGATGAATCAATAGCCGGTTCTGTATTGGGCATACAGGCTATACCAGTAAATCCGCCACTTGCAGCAGCATTACAACCGGATACAACTGTTTCTTCATCCTCTCTGCCGGGTTCTCTCAAATGAACATGCATATCAAAGAAACCGGGAACAACATATTTTCCTTTTAAATCAAAAACCTTTGCATCTTTTGAATCTTCTTTAGTAAGATTTCCGGTTTTAGAAATAACTCCATCTATTATTAAAATATCTGTTTCTGCTTTATCAAGATTCTGAGCAGGATTAAGTAAGTGAGAATTTTTTAAGATAATTTTCATTTCAACTCTGATTAAAAATATTTTTATAAAAAATTAATTCATTGTACCAAGCAGATATAAAACAGCCATACGAACAGCAACACCATTAGTAACCTGTCTGAGTATAATTTGTTTTAAACCATCTGCAACACCTGAGGATAATTCAACTCCTCTATTAATAGGACCAGGGTGAAGAATAAGAATATCTTCTTTACCTGCTTTTTCAAGACGCTCTTCTGTTATACCAAAGTAGGTTGAATATTCTCTTATTGACGGGAAATATTCTCTTGCTTTTCTTTCAAGCTGAATACGGAGAACATTAAGTACATCATTCTCCTGAATTGCTTCATCAATATTGTGAATAACTTTAACACCAAGATCCTCAATATTCCGTGGAATCATTGTAGATGGACCACAAACAGAAACTTCAGCACCTACAGTTTTAAGTCCGAATATATTTGATAATGCAACTCTGCTGTGTGCAATATCTCCAACAATGCAAACTTTAATGCCTTCAAGCCTGCCGAGCTTTTCTTTTATAGAATACATATCGAGCAAAGCCTGTGTAGGATGTTCGTGTGTACCATCGCCGGCGTTTATAATATTGGCATCGCAAACTTTTGTTAAAAAATGTGGTGTGCCGGAGACAGAATGCCTTACCACCACCATATCAACTTTCATTGCTTCAATATTTCTTATAGTATCTTTTAGGGTTTCACCTTTGTTAACACTGCTTGTAGATACTGCAAAATTAATTGCATCAGCCGATAATCTTTTTTCAGCAAGCTCAAAAGAAATTCTTGTTCGTGTTGAACTTTCATAAAAAAGATTTACGATGGTTTTACCCTGCAGGGTAGGAACTTTTTTTATGGGTCTTTCAAGGACTTCCCTGAAGGTTTTTGCTGTGTTAAGAATTAAATTTATATCTTCTTTCGGAACTCCCTGGAGTCCGAGTAAATGTCTGCTTGAGAGAGGCATCTAATTTTCTCTGAGTTTATTTATTTTCAACATCAACCAGATAGACAGAATCTTCTCCATCTATCTCTTTCATTTTAACTTTAATTTCTTCATTAATTGAAGTGGGAATATTTTTTCCTACATAATCAGCTTTAATTGGTAATTCCCTGTGCCCCCTGTCCACAAGTACAACAAGCTGAATAGTAGCAGGTCTGCCCATATCCATTATTGCATCAAGTGCTGAGCGGACAGTTCTGCCAGTGTAAAGAACATCATCAACAAGTATTATATCTTTTTCAGTCAAATCAAATGTAATATCGGAAACAGAAACCTGTGGTTGTTTTAGTCTTGTTCTGAAATCATCCCTGTAAAGAGTTACATCGAGAATACCAAGAGGAATATTAATTCCTTCAATCTCATGAATTTTTGCCTGAATTCTTTTTGCAAGATATTCCCCTCTTGTTCTCATTCCAAGAAGCACAAGAGTATTTGACCCTTTATTCTTTTCCAGAATTTCGTGAGATATCCTTGAGATAATTCTCTGGAAATTCTGTTCATCGATTACTTTTGCTTTTATTGCCATATAAAAAAAATCCCCCTTATAATTTGTAAGGAGGCTCCTGTTTTATTAATTCTATTTTCATTTTTTCCTTTCCTATCTCACCGGACAGAATTAAAGGTGAACAAAATTTTTTAACTATCAAAAATTAAAAACAATTCTTTTAAGAACAAAGATTTTGCCGATGAATTATTATGAGACAAGAAAAAAAATTTGTTGTTAAATATTAATTGAGTTATTAATTATAAATGAATATTTTGAACTAATACTTATTATAATTTCAAATAACAAAAGTCCTGGAGTAAAATGAAAAAAAATTTCCTATTGTTTTCAATCCTTATGTTCCTTTCTACAGTATCATTAGCTCAGGTTGAAGTATCAACAAGATTAATGGATGCTGTAAGCAAAGCAAATCCTGATGATTTTATCAGGGTAATGGTCTATTTGTCAGATCAGGTAGATATTATTGCATTAGATGAAAAACTGTATGCAGAAAATGCTTCTCTTGAAAGAAGAGCTTATGAAGTTATTACAGCTCTTAAAGAAAAAGCTGAAAGCACACAGAATAACCTTAAAAACTATTTTCAAACTAAACTTGAAGAGGGAAAGATATTTGATTACCAGTCATTCTGGATTGCAAATATGTTTTTAGTTCATGCAACTCCTGAAGTAATATATGAACTGACATCCAGAGATGATATTTCCCAGATGGATCTTGATGCCAGACTTGAATTAGACAGACCGGTGGTTGAAGCAGTTAATACAGATAACATTGAATCAGTTGAACCTGGTTTGAGAATTATCAACGCTCATTTATTATGGCAAATGGGTATAACCGGTGCAGGCAGATTATTAATGGGAATTGATACGGGAGTGGAATTAAATCATCCTGCTTTAAATTTTAAATGGAGAGGAAATACTGTTCCTGCAAATCAGGCATGGTTTGATCCTAATACAGGCTCTCCTACACCAACTGACTGCGATGGACATGGTACACATACAATGGGTACAATGGTTGGATATTCTCCAACAACCGGAGATACTGTTGGTGTTGCAATCGATGCTGAATGGATAGCTGCAAAAACAATTTGTACCGGCCCGCACACATCACATAGTATTGCAGCTTTTCAATGGGCAATGGATCCTGATGGAAATCCGGGCACTATTACTGATATGCCTGATGCAATCTCCAACAGCTGGTATGATCCTGATGTAAGCAATGAATGTTCGGGTATTTATAAAACAACTCTTGATGCGGTTGAAGCAGCGGGTATTGCAGTTGTTTTCTCCGCCGGAAATAATGGACCCGGAGTGAGCACAATTACAAAACCAAAAAACATTAACACAGATGAAGTTAATGTATTTTGTGTAGCAAACATTAACGGAGCATCATATCTTGGTGGAAATCTTAACCCCATTACCAGCAGTTCAAGCCGTGGGCCATCATTATGCGGAGGAACAGGTTCTTTATTAATTAAGCCGGAAGTATCTGCACCTGGAACAAACGTAAGGTCTGCTTATCCGGGAGGTGGATATGCAAATTTAACAGGTACCTCTATGGCATCTCCGCACGTTGCCGGAGCGATTGCTTTATTAAAACAATTTGCACCTACTCTTACAGGTAAACAGATTAAATTAGCTTTGTATAATACTGCTATAGATTTAGGAACTCCCGGTGAAGATAATACATATGGTACAGGTCTAATTGATGTTTATGCAGCAATGTTATCTTTAGGTGAACCTGATACTATACCGCCGGATCCTATAACTGATCTTGCTGTTGCAGATCCAACTTCAAATTCATTAACACTTACCTGGACTGTACCAAACGATACATCAATGAATGGTGTTACAGGTTATGATATTCGTTATTCAACATCTCCTATTACAGATACTACAGCATTCTATAATGCACAACAAGTAAACTTTAACGGGCAGCCCGGGTCTGCCGGTTCAACCGAAACATTAGTCGTTGAAGGATTAGATTTTAGCACTACATATTATTTTAGTGTAAGAAGCAGGGATATTTGGGGAAACTGGTCAGATCTTTCTAACAACCCATCGGGTACAACCTATGGAGCACCAACAGCATCAGTTTCTCCAGACAGTGTACATATGAATGTTGTTTCAGGTACAACAGCTAATGGTACAGTTACACTCTCAAATATATCTTCAGGTAATTCTACT
>Ga0079224_100002140_pt1 | contig 23676 bp, 17 predicted proteins | sample Stecom2015_FD_80414 | JGI IMG/M metagenome (GOLD analysis project Ga0079224, IMG submission 80414) | Agricultural soil microbial communities from Utah to study Nitrogen management - Steer compost 2015 | ecosystem: Environmental > Terrestrial > Soil > Agricultural land | place: USA: Utah... | reverse complement strand
GGCGCGGCCCTGTTCGAGTCCGAGGTGGCCGGGAAGACGACGTTCAGCGCGCGCAAGGCGATCGTCGAGGCGCTGTCGGCGTCGGGCGACATGCCGACCGAGCCGGTCCCCACGCAGCGCAAGGCCAACTTCTTCGAGAAGGGCGACAAGCCCCTCGAGATCGTGACCTCGCGCCAGTGGTACATCCGCAACGGCGGCCGGGACGAGGCGCTCCGCGAGGAGCTGCTGGGCCGGGGCAAGGAGCTCGACTTCCACCCCGACTTCATGCGGGTCCGGTACGAGAACTGGGTCAACGGCCTCAACGGCGACTGGCTGGTGAGCCGGCAGCGGTTCTTCGGCGTCGCGATCCCGCTCTGGTACCCCGTCACCGCGAGCGGCGAGGTCGACTACGACCACCCGATCGTGCCCGACGAGAGCACGCTGCCCGTCGACCCGACGTCGCAGGCGCCCGCCGGGTACACCGAGGACCAGCGCGGCCAGGCCGGCGGCTTCGTCGGCGACTCGGACGTCATGGACACGTGGGCCACCTCGTCCCTGACGCCGCAGATCGTCTCCGGCTGGGAGCGTGACCCCGACCTGTTCGAGCGCGTCTTCCCGATGGACCTGCGGCCCCAGGGCCAGGACATCATCCGCACCTGGCTGTTCTCGACCGTGGTGCGCGCGCACCTGGAGAACCAGGTACTTCCATGGAAGAACGCCACGATCAGCGGCTGGATCCTGGACCCCGACCGCAAGAAGATGTCGAAGTCCAAGGGCAACGTCGTCACGCCGATGGACCTGCTCGTCGAGCACGGTTCCGACGCGGTGCGCTACTGGGCCGCATCGGCCCGCCTGGGCACGGACGCGGCGTTCGAGGTCGGCCAGATGAAGATCGGCCGCCGTCTGGCGATCAAGGTGCTCAACGCGTCGAAGTTCGCGCTGTCGTTCGGCGGTGGCGCGGGCAGCGAGATCGCGCTCGACCCGGCGGCCGTCACCGTGGCGCTGGACCGGTCGATGCTCGCGGGCCTCGCCGACGTCGTCGAGCAGGCGACGGCCGCCCTGGAGGCGTACGACCACACGCGCGCGCTCGAGCTCACGGAGACGTTCTTCTGGACGTTCTGCGACGACTACCTCGAGCTCGTCAAGGACCGCGCCTACGGTGCGGGTGCCGATGCCGCGGAGGTCTCCCCCGAGACCACCTCGGCCCGGACCGCGCTGGCGATCGCGCTCGACAGCATGCTCCGGCTGCTGGCGCCCTACCTGCCGTTCGTCACCGAGGAGGTGTGGTCCTGGTGGCGCGAGGGCTCGGTGCACCGGGCCCCGTGGCCCGCGGCGGAGCCGCTGCGCGCGGCCGGCGGCGACGCCGACCCGGCCGACCTCGCCGCGGCGGGCCACGCGCTGGCCGCGCTGCGGAAGGTGAAGTCGGAGGCCAAGGCGTCCATGCGTACGCCGATCCTCGCCGCCTCGCTCGCCGTGCCCGCCGCATCGCTCGGCGCGGTCGAGACCGCGGTCGAGGACGTCAAGGCTGCCGGCCGCGTGACCGGCTCGCTCGAGCTCGTGGCGACGGCCGAGGGGCAGGGCGACCCGGCCGTCCAGGGCGGCATGGTCGTCACGTCCAGCGAGCTGGGCGAGGCCCCGCCGCGCAAGAAGGGCTGACGCCCGCGGGCCGGCCGGGCCCGGGCAGCACGAGACGGGGCGGAGCGCTCGATGCGCTCCGCCCCGTCTCGTCGTGTCACCCGGCCGCCGGTGCGGCGGGCCGCTTCAGTTGAGCATCAGCACCACGGCGTCGCCCGCCTGGGCCGCCGCGCCGTAGAACGCCGCGAGCTCACCGTACGCCTCGCTGAGGCGCTCGGCGTCGGTCTCGACCGCGTGCTCGCCGGGGTCGGGACAGACGTCCTCGTCGCAGACGTGCCGGGCGTCGGCGAGCGGCGCCAGCGTGTCGAACGACGTGCCCACCAGGAACTCCGCGGCCCTGGCCACGTCCTGCGGGCTGAGGTACCGCACCGGCGTGATCCCCTCAGCGGGGCCCAGCTCGGCACCACCCTGGACGGGGTCGACGGGCATGCCGCCGTGCACCCGCAGCACCGTGTGGAGCGGACCCCACACGGTGCCGATGCTGAAGTACTTCGCCTCCTGTGCCGGCAGGTCCTTCTGGACCCACTCGTCAGCCAGCTCGTCGATGTGCTCCAGCGCCCAGCTCAGATCGGCGCGCGCCTTCTCGAAGTCGTCGGCGCCCAGCCGCGCGTACTCACAATGAATCATCCCCATGGGCCGAGACCGTACCGATAATGCGTTTCCATGGGTATGGGCAAAACGGACACATTCTGCCGCAACATTTTCTCATACGCGGTAAATCGGAAATACGTCTCGCATCTCCGTCCGTTCTGCGGGACTATTCCCGTCTCGCCCAGGGGATGAATTCACAGCGGTCACCCGGGGGCCGTCACTGCCGCCTCCGGTCGTCGCCGGACATGCTGGCGAGGGCCTCGGTCGGCGTCCCCTCGTCCCGCCATCGGAGGGTCGCCGCCACACCGTCGATGAGCCCCACCGAGCCCTCGGGTGCGAACGTGAGCCCGGCGTCCTGCCCGACCGCCGCGCGGACGAGCGCCACGGGTGCAGGCAGCTCCTCCAGGCCCTGCGTCAGGCCCAGGTCCTCGAGGTCGGACCGGTACGTCGCGATGTGCTTCGGGTCGGGGCCGATCCAGAGGGTCCGCCCGTTCGTGGCCGCGCCCGTCCCGTACTCCTCGGCGAGCACGAGGTCCTTGACCTGCCCGCGCGCCAGGACCGCGACGACGTCGTCGACCGACGTCACGGCGTTCGACTCGCGACCGAGCTCCTGCCGCAGCTCGGCCAGCACCCGCTCACGCCGTCGCTCGCGGTAGGAGTCGAGAGCGTCGGACACCCGCTCGGCGAACGCCGCCTCGTTGACCCCGCCGGCGCGCCCGCCGCCGGGGACCTCGACGACGAGCTCCGTCGTCGGCGCGCTCAGCTCGCCGCGCGTGAGCGCGACCGCCCGGACGTCGCCCGTGACCAGGACCAGCTCCGGCCGGGTCTCGGCCACCTGCCGCTCGATCTCCGCGGCGATCGCGGCGGCGTTGCGTGCCCACGAGTCCTCCGCCCGGGACTCGATGCGCGCACGCTTCGTCGCGGCGGAGCCCGTCTTCTCGATCTCGTCGTGCGGTGCCTGGAAGGTGCTGTGGGTCTTGCCCTCGGGGCCGACGCGCACGAAGTCGGCGCCCGCGCGGTCGACGAACACCTTGAGCAGCTCGACCGACTCGTCAGCCGCCAGCGCGGCCTGGACCAGGAGGGGGACCTGCGCCCAGGAGCAGGTGGACTCGCTCGGCGGGCTGCTCACCACCCGGTCCACCAGGACCCCGGACTCGTCGGCGATGACCACCCGCCCGTGCGGGCCCGGGACCCTCGTGGGTCGCAGCACCACCTCACCGATCGCGTCCAGCACGGCGTCGGTCGCGCCCTGCTGGGCCAGGGTCTTGCGGGCCGCGTTCCACCGGCCCTCGACGTCACGCTCGGCGGCCTGCTCGGACGGCGTCGCGTCGAGGTGCAGGGTCGCGAACGGACCCGGGTGGCCGAGGAGGGGCTTGAGCCAGTCGATCTTCATCCGATACCTCCGCGTCTCCCGCCGAGGTCGTGGCGATGCCCTACCGCACCACCTCGCCACGGCGTTCCCTCCAGGAAACGACGGATCGCGGGCACGCGCCACCCTTGTGGCGGAATTGGATGTGACCTGCACACCGAATATCCACCGACCGAGGCCGGGCTGAGCTCAAGGGCCGGCAAAGCACCACCAAGAGGTATTCACCTTCAAGCGTAGGTGTCGACCTCAGGAAGGTTGTCGCCCTTGTGCCGGGCGGCGATCAGCTCGTGGTGGCGGATCACCTCGCTCACGATGAACTGGCGGAACTGCTCGGCGAAGTCCGGGTCGAGGCCCGATTCCTCGGCGATGCGGGTCAGGCGGGCGATCTGCTCCTGCTCACGGGACGGGTCGGCCGGCGGCAGGCCGCCGACGGCCTTGAGCTCCCCGACCCGGCGGGTGACCCGGAACCGCTCGGCCAGCAGGTAGACCAGGGCGGCGTCGATGTTGTCGATGCTCCCCCGCAGGCGCAGGATCTCGGACGGCATCTCGGACGACCCGGACGGCTCGGCGCCGCCGGTCGCTACGTTCTCAGACACACGTAGAGGCTAACTCTCCGCTCCCCGGCGACCACCTCGGCGTTACGTGGTGAGACGGGGATCAGCTACAGTCGGCCGAGCATGCACGCAACTTGGTGAAGGCTCGAAACTTTCACACCACCGCTTCAATGACTTCAACGGAGAGCAGAAGATGACACTCGTCTCGTCGCCGGCCTTGGTGGAGGTGCCAGCCAGCACCAGCATCAACAGCATCCTCACGGACCGCGTGGCCCGCTCCGGGGACGAGACCCTCATCGAGCGACGGGACACCCCCGACGGGCCGTGGCTGCCGGTCAGCGCCCGCCAGTTCGAGGAGGACGTCCTGGCTGTCGCGCGCGGCCTCGTTGCCCGCGGCGTCCAGCCCGGCGACCGGGTGGCGATCATGTCCCGCACCCGCTACGAGTGGACGCTGGTCGACTTCGCGATCTGGGCCGCCGGCGCCGTCGCCGTGCCGGTCTACGAGACCTCGTCCCCCGGGCAGGTGCAGTGGATCCTGTCCGACGCCGACGTGCGGCTCGCCGTCGTGGAGACCGCCGCGCACGCCGCGACCGTCGCCCAGGTGCGGGCCACCCTGCCGAGCCTGGAGGACGTCCTCGTGCTCGAGGACGGCGCCGTGCCCACGCTGCGCACCGCCGGTGTCGCGCTGTCGGCCGGTGTCGTCACCGAGCGCCGCGAGGCCGTGCGCCGCGACGACCTGGCGACCGTCATCTACACCTCCGGGTCCACGGGCCGCCCCAAGGGCGTCGAGCTCACGCACGGCAACTTCGCGCACCTGTCGATGAACGCCGCCGTCGGCATCCCCGAGGTGCTGCAGGCGCCGGGCGCCCGCACGCTCCTGTTCCTGCCGCTGGCGCACGTGTTCGCGCGCTTCGTCGAGGTCGCGACGATCGCGGGCGACGCCGTGCTGGGTCACGCGCCCGACATCAAGAACCTCGTGGCCGACCTCGGGTCCTTCCGCCCGACCTACCTGCTCGCCGTGCCGCGCGTGTTCGAGAAGGTCTACAACAGCGCCGAGCAGAAGGCGTCGTCGGGCCTCAAGGCCAAGATCTTCGCGTGGTCGGCGGGTGTGGCCGAGGCGTGGTCGCGGGCGCTCGACACGCCGTCGGGCCCCGGCCTCGGGCTCAAGGTCAAGCACGCGGTCGCGGACCGGCTCGTGTTCGCCAAGCTCAAGGCGACCATGGGCGGCCGGCTCACGTGGGCGGTCTCGGGCGGCGCGCCGCTCGGCGAGCGGCTGGGGCACTTCTTCCGGGGCTCCTGTGTGACCATCCTCGAGGGCTACGGCCTCACGGAGTCCACGGCGCCGACCGCGGTCAACCTGCCCGCGCAGACCGTCATCGGCTCGGTGGGCCCTGCGTTCTTCGGCACGGACGTCTCGATCGCCGACGACGGCGAGGTGCTGCTGCGCGGCCCGCACATCTTCCGCGGGTACCGCAACCAGCCCGAGCTGACCGCCGAGGTGCTGCGGGACGGCTGGTTCCGCACGGGCGACCTGGGCCGCCTCGACGAGCACGGCCACCTGCACATCACGGGCCGCAAGAAGGAGATCATCGTGACGGCGGGCGGCAAGAACGTCGCGCCCGCCGTGCTCGAGGACCGGATGCGCGCCCACCCGCTCGTGAGCCAGGTCGTCGTGGTCGGCGACCAGCGCCCGTTCATCGGCGCCCTGGTCACCCTCGACGCCGAGATGCTGCCGGGCTGGTGCGCGGCCAACGGCCTGCCGGCGCTGTCGGTCGAGGAGGCGCGCGTGCACCCGACGGTGCTGGCCGAGCTCGACAAGGCCGTCGCCGTGGCGAACGAGGCGGTGTCGAAGGCCGAGTCGATCCGGAAGATCACGGTGCTGGACCTCGACTTCACGGAGGCCAACGGGTACCTGACGCCGTCGATCAAGGTGAAGCGCGCCAAGGTCGTCGCCGACTTCGCGGACACCATCGACGCCCTGTACGGCGCCGCCCTCCCGGCGAACCTGCCGAGGTAGTCACGTGGCGAGGTAGTCAGAGGGCCGGAGCGCTGAACAGCGCTCCGGCCCTCTGACTACCTCGCCACGTGACTACCTCGGCGAGCGCACCTGGGCGGTGGGTCAGGCGCTCTTCTCGCGGGGCTGGCGGCCGCGGACCGGGCCCTTGCGCGGGACGACCGTCGGGTTGACGTTGTCGAGCACGACGTCGCGCGTGATGACCACGCGCTCCACGTCGTCGCGGCTCGGCACGTCGAACATGACCTGCTGGAGCACCTCTTCCATGATGGCGCGCAGGCCACGCGCCCCGGTGCCCCGCAGCAGCGCCTGCTCGGCGATCGCCTCGACCGCCGGGTCGTCGAACTCGAGCTCCACACCGTCGATCTCGAACATCCGCTTGTACTGCTTGACGAGCGCGTTCTTGGGCTCGGTGAGGATGCGGACGAGCGCGTCGCGGTCGAGCGGCGACACGGAGGCGATGACGGGCAGGCGGCCGATGAACTCGGGGATCAGGCCGTACTTCTGCAGGTCCTCCGGCCGCACCTCGGCGAAGAGGTCGTCCTCGCCCGTGATGGACTCCATCGGGGCGCTGAAGCCGATGCCGCGCTTGCGGGCGCGGGCCGCGACGATGTCGTCCAGCCCCGCGAAGGCGCCCGCCACGATGAACAGCACGTTCGTCGTGTCGATCTGGATGAACTCCTGGTGGGGGTGCTTGCGCCCGCCCTGCGGGGGCACCGACGCCGTCGTGCCCTCGATGATCTTCAGGAGCGCCTGCTGCACGCCCTCGCCGGACACGTCGCGCGTGATCGACGGGTTCTCGGCCTTGCGAGCCACCTTGTCGACCTCGTCGATGTAGATGATGCCCGTCTCGGCCTTCTTGACGTCGTAGTCGGCGGCCTGGATGAGCTTGAGGAGGATGTTCTCCACGTCCTCGCCGACGTAGCCCGCCTCGGTGAGAGCGGTCGCGTCGGCGATGGCGAACGGCACGTTCAGCATCTTGGCGAGCGTCTGCGCCAGGTAGGTCTTGCCCGTACCCGTCGGCCCGATGAGCAGGATGTTCGACTTGGCGATCTCGACGGGGTCCTGGTCGTCCGGGGTGATCGACCGGCCGGCCTCGCCCGCCTGGATGCGCTTGTAGTGGTTGTAGACCGCGACGGCGAGCGCTCTCTTCGCCGGGTCCTGGCCGATGATGTACTGCTCGAGGAACTCGAAGATCTCCCGCGGCTTGGGCAGCTCCGTCAGCCCGAGCTCTGCCGCCTCACCGAGCTCTTCCTCGATGATCTCGTTGCACAGCTCGATGCACTCGTCGCAGATGTAGACGCCCGGCCCGGCGATCAGCTTCTTCACCTGCTTCTGCGACTTGCCGCAGAAGTTGCACTTCAGCAGTTCCGCGCCGTCACCGATTCGCACCACGTACCTGTCTCCTCGCCTTGTGCACCCTCACGGAGTCCCGCACAGGCCGGTTGACCCAGCAGATCCGCATCGTCGAGCGGTCTCAGAACCATTCCACACCACCCGTGGCTCGTTGTCAGCCCGGCAGCCCGGCGGGTCGCATGGCCGACTTTCACCACTTCATGACAATTTTGTCATGAAGTGTGCAGCAGGTCCCACAATGCCCGACGCCGGGGCCCGCGTCCAACCACGAACGGTGGAGCAGCCCCGGCGTCTGCCGGCGTCGAGATCACGTGTCAGGGCGTGACGACCGTGACCGGCTTGCGCGACTGGAGCACCTCGTCGACCAGGCCGTAGTCCTTGGCCTGTGCGGCCGTGAGGATCTTGTCGCGCTCGATGTCCGCGCGGACCTCCTCGACCGACTTGCCGCTGTGCGTCGCCAGCGTCTCCTCGAGCCACTCGCGCATGCGGATGAGCTCGTTGGCGTGGATCTCGATGTCGGAGGCCTGCGCGTAGCCGCCGCCCTCCATCGCGGGCTGGTGGATCAGCACGCGCGAGTTCGGCAGTGCCAGGCGCTTGCCCGGCTGGCCGGCCGCGAGCAGCACGGCGGCGGCCGACGCCGCCTGGCCCAGGCACACGGTCTGGATCTGCGGCTTGATGAACTGCATGGTGTCGTACAGCGCCGTCATGGCCGTGAACGAGCCACCCGGCGAGTTGATGTACATCATGACGTCGCGGTCCGGGTCCTGGGTCTCCAGGACGAGGAGCTGCGCCATGACGTCGTCGGCGGACGCGTCGTCGACCTGGACGCCCAGGAAGATGATGCGGTCCTCGAACAGCTTGGTGTACGGGTCCTGGCGCTTGAAGCCGTACGCGGTGCGCTCCTCGAACTGCGGGAGCACGTAACGCGATGACGGCATGGCGCCTGCGGTGGCGAACGGCAGCCCCGCACCCGATCGGGCACGTGCGCCGGCGAGGCGCTCTGCGGCTGCGACGAACTGGGCTTCAGGACTCACGGTGGTCTCCTCTGGGAAGGTCTGGGTGCAGGTCGGGGGACGGTCAGCTGGCCATACCGCCGCCGCCGGCCAGCGCTGCGGTCTCGACGACGTGGTCGACGAAGCCGTACTCCAGCGCCTCAGTGGCCGTGAACCAGTTGTCCCTGTCGTTGTCACGCATGATCGTCTCGACGGTCTGGCCCGTCTGCTCGGCGGTCAGCTCGGCCAGCACCTTCTTCATGTGCATGATGAGCTGCGCACCGATCCGGACGTCCGTCGCGGTACCGCCGACGCCGCCGGACGGCTGGTGCATCAGGACGCGGGCGTGCGGCGTGATGTACCGCTTGCCCTTGGTGCCCGAGGAGAGCAGGAACTGGCCCATCGAGGCCGCCATGCCCATCGCGACGGTCGCCACGTCCGGCTTGATGAACTGCATCGTGTCGTAGATCGCCATGCCTGCGGTGATCGAGCCGCCCGGCGAGTTGATGTACAGCCAGATGTCCTTGTCGGGGTCCTCGGCAGCGAGAAGCATCATCTGCGCGCTGATCGCGTTGGCGTTCTCGTCGCGCACCTCCGACCCCAGCCAGATGATGCGCTCCTTGAGCAGCCGGTTGTAGATGGAGTCGTTGAGCCCGAAGCCAGCGCCCTCCGTCCGCGCTACCGGCCCAGCATCCATCCGCAGCAGATCGTTCACGTCCATCTCCTCGGTTCTGACTCTCGTCTGTGGACCACGTCCTAGGACGTCGTGTCGCTCGACCCTAACGTGCCGTCGCCCGCCGGAACTCCCGATTCGGCAGCCGTTTCGCCTACAGCGCACCGGTGCTGCCCACGGCGAACCCGGCCCCGACGCAGACGGCGGTCCGCACCCCCTGTGGCGAGGGTGCGGACCGCCGTACGGCGTCGTTCCGGAGGGTGTCCGGGTCAGGCCTTGGCGGGCTCCGACGTCTCGGCCTCGGCGTCCGCCTCGGTGCCCTCCGCCTCCTCGGCGTCGGCCGACTCCTGCGCCTGCGCGACGGCGTCGGCGAGCGCGGCCTGGGCCTCGTCGGCCTCGTCCGAGCCGATGAACTCGCTCAGGTCGACGACGTTGCCCTCGGAGTCCTTGACCTCGATCTGGCGCAGCGCGACGGCGAGCGCCTTGGAGCGCGCGACCTCACCGACCATCGCGGGGATCTGGCCGCCCTGCTCGAGCGTCTTGATGAACTCGCCCGGCTCCATGCCGTACTGCTGCGAGGCGCTCACCAGGTACTCGACGAGCTCACCCTGGCTCACCTGGACCTTGAGCTTCTCGGCGAGGGTGTCCAGGAGGATCTGGTTCTTGATCGCCTTGGTGGCGTCCTCGCGGACCTCCTCGCGGTGCGTGTCGTCGTCGAGGCGGTTCTCGGACTCGAGGTGACGGTGCACCTCGGCCTCGACGACGCCCGTCGGGACCGGCACCTCGACGGACTCGAGGAGCTTCTCCATGAGTGCGTCGCGCGCCGTGACGGCCTGGTTCGAGGTCTTGATGCCCGCGACCTGGGTCTTCAGGTCCTCCTTGAGCTCGTCGATCGTGTCGAACTCGGAGGCGAGCTGGGCGAAGTCGTCGTCCACCTCGGGCAGGTCGCGCTGCTTGACGGAGGTCGCGGTGACGGTGACGTCCGCCTCCTCGCCCTCGTGCTCGCCGCCGGCCAGCGGCGCCTTGAACGTGGTGGTCTCGCCGGCGGACAGGCCGGTGAGGGCCTCGTCCAGGCCCTCGAGCATGTTGCCCGAACCGATCTGGTACGAGACGCCCGACACGGAGTCGACCTCCTCGTCGCCGATGACGGCCTTGAGGTCGATGACGACGTAGTCGCCGTCGGCGGCCGGGCGGTCGACGCCCACGAGGGTGCCGAAGCGCTCGCGCAGGGCCTCGAGGCGCTCGTTCACGTCCTCGTCGGTGACGGTGGTCGACTCGACCGTGAGGTCGACGTCGGACAGCTCGGGCAGCTCGATCTCGGGGCGCACCTCGACCTCGGCCGTGAACTTCAGCTGGCCCTCACCGGCCTTGGCCGGGATCTCGGTCACGTCGACCTCGGGCTGGGCGAGCGGACGCAGCTCGGTCTCGCCGAGCGCGTCGCGGTAGAAACCGGAGAGCCCGTCGTTCACGGCGTGCTCGATCACGGCCGCCCAGCCGACGCGCTGGTCGATGATGCGCGGGGGCACCTTGCCCTTGCGGAAGCCCGGGACGTTCACCTGCTCCGCGATGTGCTGGTAGGCGTGCTCGATGCTCGGCTTGAGCTCGTCGTAGTCCACCTCGACGGTCAGCTTGACCTTGGTGGGCTCCAAGGTCTCGACGGCGCTCTTCACTTCGATGGTCTCCAGAATGTCGGGGGTGCGCGCACGCCGGCGTACTGATTCCCGGGTGGCGCGGGGATGCTCACTTCAGTTGCAGCTGCTCGCTGACAGCACTGTGCGGCGGGCGCACGGGCAACCCATCCATGGTACGCCCCACGGCCTCCTGAGCCGAACGGGAGGCCGGGCGGGAACGGCCGTGAGACGGGTCACCGTCCCATCCCCGCCGTCAGGCCCGCCACGATCTGCCGCGTCGCCACGAGGAACAGCACCACCAGCGGCAGCGTCGCGATGACCAGCCCCGCGAACAGCGTGGACCACGAGGTCTGGTACTCACCGAAGAACGTCGTCAGGCCGACGGGCAGCGTGTACCGCCCCCGGTCGCGGACGAGGATCAGCGGGTAGAAGAAGTCGTTCCAGATGGGCACGAACCGGAAGACCACCACGGTCGCGACGGCGGGCCGCACCAGCGGGAGCAGCACCGACCAGAAGGTGCGCAGCGGCCCGGCGCCGTCGATCCGCGCGGCGTCCTCGAGCTCGTCGGGGAGCTGGCGCAGGAACGTGGCCAGCACGAACACGGAGAACGGGATCGAGACGGCCGCGTAGACGAGGATCAGGCCGGTCCGCGTCGAGGCGAGGCCGATCGTGTCGAGCAGGTAGAAGATCGGCACGATCATGAGGAACACGGGCATCATGAGGCCCGAGACGAACACCTGCTCGATCACCGTCATGAGCCGCGACCGCGAGCGGGCCAGCGCGTATGCGGCGAGCAGCGACACCGCCGTCGACAGCAGCACCGACGCCGTCGTGACGAGCACCGAGTTGAGGAAGTACGTGGAGAACGACGCCTCGACCCACGCCTCGCGGTAGGCGTCGAACGACGGCGAGACCGGCAGGCCGAGCGGCTCCGACACGAGCTCCGGGTCGGTCCGGAACGAGTTCCACACCATGACCAGCAGGGGCAGCAGCGCGACGGCGGCGTACCCCCACAGCACCACGTGCACGCCGGCGCGGCGCACCGCACCGCCGCGACGCCCCGCCCCGCTCACGTGAGCCTCCGCTCGACGCCGCGGAACCAGCGCGTGAACGCGACCGACACCCCGACGATCACGAGGAACAGCACGATCGCGACCGCCGACGAGACGCCGATGGCGTTCGACGCCCCCGAGCGGAACGCGGTCCGGTAGAAGAGGAGCGACATGACGTCGGTCGCCCCCGCGGGGCTGCCGCTCGACCCGCCGAGCGCGTACGGGATGGGGAACGCCTCCATGGAGAAGATGAAGGTGAGCACGCTGACCGTGCCGATCACGGGGGTGAGCAGCGGCAGCGTCACGTGCCAGAACCGCTGCGCCGCCCCCGCCCCGTCGAGCATGGCGGCCTCCTGCGTGCTCGGGTCGAGCGCGCCGAGCGCCGCGCCGTAGACCAGCAGCGGGAAGCCGACCCACTGCCACGCCGTGACGAGCACGACGACCCACAGGGCGGTGTCGGGGTCGCCCAGCCAGGGCTGGGCCACCGCGTCGAGGCCGACGGCCCGCAGCAGCGCGTTCACCGGCCCGAACAGCGGCGACAGCAGCAGCGACCACAGGTAGCCGACCACGAGCGGCGACACGAGGTACGGCATGGTGAACAGCACCTGGAACAGGCGGCGGAACCGCTCGCGCTGGTGCAGCAGCACCGCGAGCAGCAGGCCGACGGAGTTCTGTGCGACCATCGCGCCGCCGAACAGCAGCGCGTTGTGCCCGAACGCGCGCGGCAGCTCGGTGCGGTACGGCTCGGTGGTGAACAGCGCGACGAAGTTGTCCAGGCCCACGAACGCCTCCTGCGCCGTGCCGCGCCAGGAGAACAGGGAGTACGTCAGCGCGGTCGCCATCGGGTACAGCACGAAGACGCCGAACAGCACCGCGGCGGGCAGCAGGAAGAGCAGGGCGACGGGCGTGGGCAGCGCCGCGGTGCGACGGCGGCTCACTCGCCCGGCGTCCACCAGGCCGACAGGCCGTCCTGGACGATGTCCGCCGCACCGGCGGCGTCGGTGTCGCCGAGGAACAGCTTCTGCCCCGCCTGACCCATGAGGTCGGTGCCGGTCGGGTCGCCGTAGCGGTAGTCGACCAGCAGCAGGTACGGCGCGGGGCTCTCCTGGTAGAGGTCCCACATCTCCTGCTGCAGCGGGTCGGCGTACTCGACGCCGGGCACGGGCGAGAACTGCTTGAGCTCGTCGGCCACGAGCTGCCCGAACTCCGGCGAGGCCAGCCAGCTCAGCAGCGTGCGCGCCTCGTCCGGGTGCTGCGTCGCGGCCGACAGGCCCCAGTTGCCGTCGGCGTAGCCGGGCGTCACCGGGTGGTCGACGGCGGAGCCGGGCGGCGGCGGGACCTGGAACACGCCGAGCTCGAGGTCCGGGTTCGCCTCCTGGAAGAACGCCTGCTCGTAGGAGCCGCCGGGGAACATCGCGGCCTGGCCCGAGGTGAACAGCACCTGCGCGTCGGTGTACGCGACACCGGTCACGTCGTCGGGCATGTACTCCTGGAGGTCCTTGAGCGTCTGGATCGAGGCGACGTACGCGGGGTCGGTGAAGTCGGTCTCGCCGTCGCGCAAGGCCTGCTGGAAGTCCGCGCCGCCGTACCGGGCGGCGGTGAGGGCGTCGTGCACCGTCGGCACGAACCAGCCGTCGCGGGCGCCGACGGCCAGCGGCGTCACGCCCGCCTCGAGCAGGGTGTCGTTGAGCGCCAGGAAGTCGTCCCAGGTCTCGGGCTCGCTCAGCCCGTTCTCCTCGAAGATCGCCGTGTTGTACCAGACCTGGATCGTCTGGGTGGCCAGCGGGACGCCGTACACCGAGCCGTCCTCGCGGCCGCGCGCGCCGTCGAGCGCGGCGTCGTCGAACTCGGCGAGCTCGGGCACGACGTCGTCCAGCGGCTGGAGGTTGCCGCCCTCGACGAGCGGCTGGAGCAGGCCGTAGGAGCGCACCTGCGCGACGTCCGGGCCGTCGGAGCCGGTCAGCCCGGTGCGCAGGATCTGGTCGTACTCGGTGTTGAGGTGGGCCTGGAAGCTCACCGTGATGCAGGGGTTGGCCTCCTCGAAGACGTCGAAGATCCGCTCGTACGTCTTCACGTCCTCGGTGCGCCACGACCAGACGTCGAGCGTCACGGCGTCGCCGTCGCACCCCTCGCCCGCCGCCGCGCCCGGCTCGGGGCTGTCGGCCGACGGCGCGCACGCGCCGAGGGTCAGGGCCACGAGGGCTGCGCTGGCTGTGGCACGGGTGATTCTGCGGCTCATGCCGCGGACGCTGCCCTGCCGGGCCCGGGCTGTCAAGCATCTGTGCGCCCGTGGGCCGGGCGTGTCCCGCGGATCGGGCGGCGCGGAGCCGTGTCGCCCGACCGCTGCCGACTCGCTTTCAACCCGACGTTTCTCGGCTTTGAGGGGGCTCAAAGCCGAGAAACGTCGGGTTGAAAAGCGATGGCGGTCGGCTCAGAACGCGTCCGGCGTGCGGATGCGGTCGCGGACCCAGGCACCGGCCTCCTTGAGGCGGTGGGTGCCGAAGTCGCCGCTCGCGCAGGTGCCCTCCGTCCACACGGCGCCGGAGCGGTGGTCGTCGGAGTAGTTCCAGTTGACCCAGCTGATCTTCTTCGCCGCGGCGAGGTCGAGGTAGCGCTGCGACATCGCGAAGTCGTTCGGGCCCTCGCCGGCGTAGTCCTGCGTGCCGAACTCGGTGATGAACACCGGGATGCGGTCGGCGGCGCGGGACAGCGCGCTCAGGTACTCCTCGCGGTGGGACGCCGCGTAGAAGTGGAACGTGTACATGACGTTCGAGGCGTTCACCGGGTTGTTGACGACCTCGGACTCGTCCGCACCGTCCGAGACGCCGAGCGACGACCAGGCGCGGGTGCCGAGGAGGATGACGGCGTCGGGGTCCTTGGCCCGGATCACCGGCACGATCTCCTCGTGGTAGCTCTTGATGCGCTGCCACGACACGTCGTTCGGCTCGTTCGCGACCTCGTAGATGATGTTGTTCTTCCCGCTGTTCCGCTCCGCGATCGCGGTGAAGAAGGTCTTGGCGCGCTCGAGGTTGACGTGCGGGTCGCCCGGGTCGAGCATGTGCCAGTCGACGATCGCGTACAGGCCGCGGGCGGTCAGCTGGTCGATGTACGTGTTCACCAGCGCGGTGAACCGTGCCGGGTCGGTCTCGTAGCCGCCCTCCTGCACGTACGTGGAGATGCGCAGGACGTCGGCGCCCCAGTCGCCCGCGAGGGTGTCGAGCGAGCCGTCGGTCACGCACTGGGAGTACCACTGCGTACCGTGCGTGCTCATGCCGCGCAGCTGGATCCGCGTCCCGCGCTCGTTGCACAGGCCCGTCCCGCACACGTGGAGCTGCCCGTTCGCCGCGACCGGGGTGTCGGCCTCGTCACCGGGGCCGGTCGGGTCCGGGTCCGGGTCGGGCGCGCCGCCGCACGTGCCGTCGAGGGTCCACAGGGTCGGCGTCGACGCCGGGTCCCAGCCCGCGCCCGGGTGCGCCGTGTGCGTGACGAGCGCGGTGTACGCGCGGCCCTGGTGGGTGACGTGCGCGCCCGCCGTGTAGGTCCCGCCCTCGGCCCAGGCCGGGGCGGAGCAGTCGACGGCGGCGGTGCCCGCCGCGGTCGCGGGCAGCAGCGGGACCACCGCCGTGCCGAGGGCCAGCATCGCAGCGGTCAGGACGGCGACGACGATCGGGGCACGGAAGGCCGTGCGGCGAGCAACCATGGGACCACCTCGGTGTCGTGGACGGGCACCGCACGGCTGCGATGCCCGGTCGCACCGTAGCCACCGGGCGGGGCGGGCGGCATCGGGGTTTCCCACACGGTCGGTGGGCTCACCGCGGTCTGCGGCCGATGATCTCGCGCACGGGGCAGACGGCCGTCATCCACGCCACGGCGTCGGCCGAGACGTGCTGGAGCAGGGTCTCGGCGGCAAGGAGGTCCTTACCCAGGTCGCGGCAGTGGATCGGCTCGTGGTGCGCGGCCCGGTTCCGCACGAACTGCAGCTGTTGCATCTGGTGTGCGACGTGCGCGCGGCGCTGGCGCAGGTCCCGTGCACCGTCAGGAAACGCCCGGTGAAGTGCGGGGACCCACAATGCCGTGTGGTAGCGGGACTCGAGCAGGTACCGCCAGAAGCCGAACGACAGCTCGGCAACGACCTTGCCGTCGCGGCGGCCCTTCAGATCGAGCGGGGCGTGGTCGAACCATTCGGCGTGCGGTCCGTGCGCACGCCGGGCCCACGTCGTCAGCTCACGGTCGATCGCGTTCCGGACCACGACCTCGACGACGGAGGACAACCCCATGACACCGGCCGACGCTTCGATGTTCCACTCGTAGCGCGCGAAGGCTCGCTCGACGTCCCCCTGGGAAGCGCCGAGGTACGACGCCATTCTCTCCGGCGTCACCAGGCCGAGCACGATTCCGTAGTCCCATCGGCGATCAGGTGCTGCCGCTGCTCTGGTTGACACCCGTCCCTGCTCCCGTAGTGTTGTTGATGAAGACCCCGGAACGATCCCTGGCGCCAGCCACATCGCCGGGGTTACGTCTTTCCCGGCAGAGCGGCGAGTGCTTTTTGCGCCAGTTCATGTCACACCTGCAGAGTAGCTACCCTACGGAATGTTCGGCCAGCGGGTGGTGTACGTCACCGCGGCGCCAGGCCGTTCTGGTATGCCCACACCACGGTCTGCAGGCGGTCGCGCGTGCCGATCTTGGCCATCGCGCGCCCCAGGTGGGACTTCACGGTGCTGGTCTCGACCACGAGCTCGCGCGCGATCTCCGCGTTGGACAGCCCGCGGGCGAGCCGGCGCACGATCTCGGCCTCGCGCGCGGTGAGGTGCGCTGCCGGGTCCGGCCCGGCCGGGGTCGCGGGCGGCGGCGCCGTGCGACGGGCGAACTCCGTGATGACGCGGTGGGTCACGGCCTGGTCGATCAGGCCCTGGCCGTCGGCGAGGCGGCGCACGGCGTCGATCAGCTCCTCGGGCTCGCAGTCCTTGAGGACGAACCCGCTCGCCCCGGCCTCCAGCGCGCCGAACACGTACTCGTCCAGGTCGAAGGTGGTCACCACGAGGACGGCGGGACGGGTGCCCGGTGCCGCGACGATCTCGCGCGTCGCCGCGAGGCCGTCGCCGCCCGGCATCCGCACGTCCATGCAGACGACGTCGGGGGCGTGCCTGCGCACGAGCTCGACCGCCGCGGGGCCGTCGGCGGCCTCCGCGACGACCTCGATGTCCTCGGCCTGCTCGAGCAGGAACCGAAACCCGGCGCGCACCACCGCCTGGTCGTCGACGAGCACGACCCTGATCATCCCTGCTCCTCTCCGTGCGCCCCGCCGGGCGCCGCGGTCCTCGTCGCGCCCGCCGGCCGGACACCGGCGGGGTCGTGGTGGGCCGGTAGGGCCAGCAGCACGCGCCAGCCGCCGTCGGACGTCGGGCCCGCCGCGAACGTCGCACCGACGAGCTGCGCGCGCTCGCGCATGCCGATCAGGCCGAGGCCCTGCCGGCCGGCCGGGCCGGGTCGAGCGGCAGGCGGTCGTACCCCTGGCCCTCCGGCACCCGCGTCACGCACGCCGCGCGATCCCGCCGGGGGCCCGTTCCGCACCGCCAGCGACACCTCCCGCTCGCCGTACCGCACCGCGACCCGCACCGGTGCGCCGGGTGCGTGCTGCCGCGCGTTCGAGAGCGACTCCTGCACCACGCGGTAGAACGCCGCGTCCGCGATAGGCGCCAGCGCGCGCGGCGCACCCTCCTGCACCAGGTCGACGGCATCGCCGAGCGCACGCGCCGTCCGGACCAACCCCTCCAGCGCGCCGAGGCCGGGCGGCGGGGCGTCGTGCGCGTCGCCGGGCGCCTCGCCGTCGGGCCGCTCGCGCAGGACGCCGACGACCAGGCGCAGGCTCTCGAGCGTCTCCTTGCCCTGGGCGCGGATCCAGGCCGTGCCCGCCTTGGCGGTCGCGGGGTCGGAGTCGATCTGCCGCTCGACGGCCGCCGCCTGCACGACGAGGCCGGACAGGTGGTGGGCGGCGACGTCGTGCAGCTCGCGGGCCATGCGGGAACGCTCGGCGACGATCGCGGCGCGCGTCGTGGCCTCCTGCGTGCGCTCGAGCTCGGCCGCGCGGGTGCGCAGCAGGTCGAGGTAGCTGCGACGGGTCGCGACGGCGCCGCCCACGAGGCAGCTGCCGACCGACACCGCCAGGCCGGACAGCAGGGAGGAGCCCGCGAGCGGGAGCGGGGCGGCGTCGGCGGCGAGGGCGGTCACGAGCCCCGCGAGCGCGGGCAGGGTCGCGGCGGTCGCCGCGACGGGGAGCGCGCGGCGTGCGGGCAGGCGGGTTCCGACGGTGTACGCAGCGATCACCTGCGGCAGACCACCGACCGACAGCTCGGGCGGTGCGGCGAGGACCGCGACCACCTGGCAGGCCGTGACCAGGCCGAGGCCGAGCACGGGCCGGACCCGCCGCACGACCAGCGGGAGCACCTGGGCGCACAGCGCGCCGGCGAGGACGGGGCCGCGCACGGGCCCGAGCATCAGGCCCTCACGGTCGGCGACGACGAAGAGGCCGATCAGGAACGCGCCGGTCACGAGGAGCACCGCGACGGCGAGCAGACCGTCGCGGGCGAGCACCCCGGTGACGCCGAGCCGGCTGAGCAGCGCGCTCAGCCGCCCGGCGCCCGGGACGGGCACGTGCTTCGACACGGCGGGACCGTCCGTCGGGCTCATCGGTCAGTACGATACCGACGGGGCCAGCAGCCGGAGCTCGACCGCGAGCCAGGCGAGCGCCCCGAGGGCCAGCAGGACGAGGACGGCGCCGAGCACGCTGCGCCACCCCCGCCGACCGCGCACCGCGGAGACGACCTGTGCCGCGGCGGGCACGAGGCCCAGGACGCCGATCCCCTGCAGCACCTGGGCCACGCGCGCCGCCTCCTGCGGGACGGGCTGCAGGCTCATGACGGCGCCGACGAGGAAGACCCAGCCGACGGTGGCGACCACGGCCGCGAACGCCGCGACGCGGGTCAGGCCGGTGCCCACCCGGTCGGCGCGGCTCGCAGGGCCCACCGGTGCTCCCGCCCGACGCCGGGCGCGGCGCCGGACCGCACCGACCGGCCAGGCCAGCACGGCGCCGAGCAGCACGAGCACCGAGGCACCGGCCACGGACAGGACGAGGCCGGCCGACCGCTCCGGCTCCGCGGGCAGCAGCGCGAACGCGCCCTCGAAGGCGATGGCCTCCACGGCGCCGTCCTCGACGCGCATCGCGAGCGTGCGCTGCCCGCCGACCTCGCGCCAGACCCACGGCGCGACCTCCTCGTACAGGGCAGGGGCCGCCGCGTTCGGGCCGGGCGTGAACAGCAGGCGGCCGTCGGGGCGCGCCGTGACCCGGGTGGCGCCGACCACGTCGAGCGCCGCGAGGAACGTGCTGTGCATGCCGCGGGAGGACACATAGCTGCCCGCGGCGAGCGCGGCGTGCTCCTGCGCGGTCGGCTGGGGCGCCGCGGGGGCGGGCTCGCCCGGGAAGTAGCGGTCCGTGAAGCCGTGCAGCACCGACTCGCGCAGGGTCAGCGTCGCGGCGGGCGTGCTGCCGCTGCTGTTGAGCGCGACGAAGACGCCGGTGCGGTCGTCCGGGTAGAGCTGCAGGTGGGCGTGGAAGTACTGGGTGTCGCCGCCGTGGCCGAGGATGCGGTGGCCGTTGCGGCTCTCGTCGAAGAACCCGAGGGTCATCCGCGGGGCCCGCGCGAGGGTGCCGAGGGTGTCCTCGGTCAGGGCGGGCGAGTGCAGCAGGTCGAGCGTCTCCGGCTCCAGCAGCGTGCCGGCGCCCGGCTCGCCGAGCTGGGCGAGCATGAAGCGGGCCATGTCCGGGGCCGACGACGTGAGCGCGCCCGCCGGCGCCGTGCCGACCAGCTCGAACGGCATCGCGGCCTCGGCCGACGACGGGTACCCCTGCGACATCCGGCCCCGCAGCCCCTCGGGGAGCGGCTGCTCGAAGGTCGACGACGTCATGCCGACGGGCTCGAAGATGTTCTGCCGCACGAACTCCTCGAACGGCACGCCGCTGACGCGCTCGACGACGTAGCCCGCCAGCGCGTTCCCGTAGTTCGAGTACGCGGGGACGGTGCCTGGCTCGTAGACCTGCTCCGGCGGGTCCTGCGCGAGCGCGCCGCGCAGGGACTGGGCGACCTCCCCGGTGCCGATGAGCCCGCCGACCCGCTCCTCGAAGCCCGCGGTGTGCGTGAGCAGGTGGCGCAGCGTCACCGGGGTGTCGAAGCGGCGGGGCACGTCGATGTCGAGGTACGCGGACACGTCGGTGTCGAGGTCGACCTCGCCGCGCTCGACCAGCTGCAGCACGGCGGTCGCGGTGAACAGCTTGGAGACCGAGCCGGGGCGGAACAGGGTGCGCTCGGCGTCGACCGGGACGGGGTCGCCGCCCGTCGTGCCGGTGTCGGCCCAGCCGTAGCCGCGGGTGGTGACGATCTCGCCGTCGTGCACGACGGCGACCGCGGCGCCCGCGATCCCGCTGCCCTCCAGGGCGGCGGGCACGAGGCCGTCGAGCCAGGCGTCGACGTCGCGCTGCTCGAGCGGGTGGTCGCCGCCCGGCGCGGGGACGTGGGGCGGGGGTGCGGGGGTGGCGGCTGCCTCGGTGGTGCCGGCGGCGGGCCGGGCGGCGGCGGTCCCGGCCCCGGCGACCCCGGCGACCAGCGCGCCCGCCACGGCGAGCAGACCGGCGGCGCGCCGCCAGGTCGGCAGCTCGCGGCGAGGTCGGTCGGTCGGCTGTCGGTCGGCAGATGCGTGTGCCGACCGGGAGGGCGACTGCCGACCTGCCGGAGGGGTGCCGACCTCGGGGACAGCCGGTGCCGGAGGTCCCGGTGGGGATGCAGGCGGGGCCTGGCGGGTGGGCGGGGTGGGGCGGGGCGCGGGCATCTCGGGCTCCTCGGCAGAGGTCGTCGCAGGTCAGGGGCCTCTCCCCCGACCTGCTCCAGCCTGCCGCGCGGGCGCAGGCCGCACATCGGCCGCGAGCACGCACTTCGTCTGCGACCTTTGGCGGAGGCCCGCCCGCGGGTGCCGTCGAAAGGACCACCCGGTGGGTCTGCGCGCCGCCGAGAAGCACCCGAGCCGTCCGAAACCGGGCCGCCGGTGTGGTGCGGCCACGCGGACGCCTGCGACGGAGGGTCGCGACGCCGGTCGGACGGCTGAGCGCCCTCGCGGCGGCCGCCGCAGATGTCATGCGCGTCACGCTAGGGAAAGCCCGACACGCGGTGTTCGTCCGGTCGGACAAGGCCAATCCGGGCAAGTTGTCCGACCGGACGAACCGCAGTGCGCTGACCAGGGGCGACATCGCGGCGCTGTGACCTATCGCATACGGAGACAGCACGTCAAGCACCTGCAACGGCCCAGGTCGCCACCGTGACTCGATTGTGATCATCCGCCGGTGGGGGTTACGGTCGGTCGCGCTCGTGGGCACTCCACGGGCTCCCGTGGTGGACGCCGAGCCCTGTCACCACCCCGGGACTGCTCCAGCACCATGACAGGGACGGGGGACCCACCGTTTTGCGGGCACCACGGTGCCCTTGGGGTGAAGCCGCGAGCACGACTCGCGGCCGGGTCAGTTCTCCGACCCGAATCCGACAGCTGACCTCGTAGGCGCCAGGAGAAGACCGACGTGACCACACGCACGCCCGGGCGCCATCGTGCTGCCCACCCGCCCATCACCCCCCTCACCCCGCTGACCCGCGCCGCCGCGCGCGGCCTGTCGGCCACCGCCCGCCGGAGCGCCCTCGTGGCCGCAGGCTCCGGTCTGGTCGTCTCGCTGCTCAGCATCCCCGCGGACGCCGCCCCCGTCTCCGACGAGAACACCGCCACGGCGGAGCTCGAGACGGTCAAGGACGCTGTCGACAACGCCGCGGGCAAGGCCCTGGCCGCGCAGCCCGCCACCGCCGCCGTCGTCGAGGCCGCGTCCGTCGCCCCCGCCGTCACGGTGGCCGGTGACAGCACGTTCGAGCTCGAGACCGGCACCATCAGCGTCAAGCCGGCCCCCGAGCCGGAGCCCGAGCCCGTCGTCGAGCCCGAGCCGGTCGTCGAGGCCGAGCCGGTCGCCGCCGAGCAGGCCGCCGCTGCCCCGGAGCCGAAGCCCGAGCCGGCCGCCGCGCCCGCCGCCGGGTCGGACGTGGTGGCCATCGCCATGCAGTACCTGGGCACCCCGTACCTGTGGGGCGGCTCGACCCCCGCCGGTTTCGACTGCTCCGGCTTCACCTCCTACGTCTACGCCCAGGTCGGCGTCAGCCTGCCGCACAGCTCGTCGGCGCAGCGCAACGTCGGCACCGCCGTCTCGGCCGCCGAGGCGCAGCCGGGCGACCTCATCTGGAGCCCGGGCCACGTCGCGATCTACGCCGGTGACGGCATGCAGATCGAGGCCCCCGTGCCGGGCGAGACCGTCCGCTACACGTCGATCTGGCAGAACAGCCCGACGTACCTGCGCGTGGGCTGATCCTCCGTCGGTCCCGAGGGCCCCGCACCGGTCGGTGCGGGGCCCTCGTGCGTCTCGGGGTGGGGGCCGACAGGTGGGGTGGGCAGCTGCTCCGAGGTGGGGTCGCTGCTTCGGCGTGTGGCGGTCGCTGCGTCGGCACCTTGTCGGCGGCTGCCGCACTCGTTCGGCAGTTCGTCCCGAGATCGGCACTCCGAACTGCCGATCTCGAGACAGACTGCCGACCACACCCGCCGCGCAGCCGCAACTGACCGAACTCAGCCACCCAGCCACGCCAGCCACCCCAGCGAGAATGACCTCGCCCAGCCCACCCCCACCCAAGGGCTTGTCCTGTCGCCCCGCAGTGGCAGGATCGGCGGCATGAGCTCACCTGCGAGCGTCGAGACCAACGCGCTCAACACCATCGACGAGTCCGAGCGCAAGGGCTCGCCGCGCAACCTGTTCTGGCCGTGGTTCGGCGCCAACGTCTCGGTGCTGGGCCTCGGCTACGGCTCCTACCTGCTCGGCTTCGCCGTGTCGTTCTGGCAGGCGGTCGTGGTCGGCGTCGTCGGCATCGTCGTGTCGTTCCTGTTCTGCGGGTTCATCTCGCTCGCGGGCAAGCGCGGCTCGGCACCGACGATGGTGCTGTCGCGTGCCGCGTTCGGCGTGCGGGGCAACACGCTGCCGTCGCTGCTGTCGTGGATCCTCACGGTCGGCTGGGAGACGGTGCTCGTGGCGCTGGCGACGCTCGCGACGTCGACCGTGCTCGGCGCGCTCGGCTGGGGCGGCGGCACCGTGACCAAGATCGTGGCCCTCGTCGTGGTAGCAGGCATCGTCGTGGTGGCGGGCATCTTCGGCTTCGACCTGGTGATGCGGCTCCAGGTGGTCATCACCGTGCTCACGGCGGTGCTCACCGTGGTGTATGTCGTGCTCGTCGTCGACCACGTGGACTGGTCCGCCGTCGCAGCGGTCCCCGCTGGCGGCACGCCGCAGGTGATCGGCGGCCTGGTGTTCATGATGACCGGGTTCGGGCTCGGCTGGGTCAACATGGCCGCCGACTACTCGCGCTACCTGCCCCGCGCCGCGTCCGGCCCGCGCATCGTGGGCTGGACGACGTTCGGCGCGTCGCTGGCTCCCGTCGCACTCCTCGTGTTCGGCCTCCTGCTCGCGGGCTCCGACCCGGAGCTGAACGAGGCCATCGGCGCCGACCCGATCGGCGCGCTGTCCACCCTCCTGCCGACGTGGTTCCTCATCCCCTTCGCCGTGGTCGCGCTCGCGGGGCTGGTTGGCGGCGCCGCGCTCGACATCTACTCCTCCGGTCTCGCGCTGCTCTCCCTCGGCCTGCCCGCGCCGCGCTGGGTCGCCGCGGCGATCGACGGCGCCCTCATGGTGGTCGGCGCCGTCTACGTC
>Ga0079224_100002139_pt1 | contig 23678 bp, 34 predicted proteins | sample Stecom2015_FD_80414 | JGI IMG/M metagenome (GOLD analysis project Ga0079224, IMG submission 80414) | Agricultural soil microbial communities from Utah to study Nitrogen management - Steer compost 2015 | ecosystem: Environmental > Terrestrial > Soil > Agricultural land | place: USA: Utah... | reverse complement strand
TCCATCGAAAATTCCGGAACATCGGTTTCGTCAAATTTGATAAAAGCGAGTTTGTCTCCATTGACAGACCATTCAAAAGCTCTGACTACACCAAATTCTTCCTCATAAACCCAGTCGGTGATTCCGTTGATGATATGATTTTTTTTGCCATCGCGGGTAATTTGAAATGTCTCCTCAGATTTTAGATCTTTATAATAGAGATTATTTTCAAATCCAAATGCAATCTTGCTTCCATCCTCACTGAATGTAGGTTCTTGAATCTTATTTTTTGACACCAGACGGATTTCTTTTGTGTTTAGGTCATAGATATAATAAACTCCTCTGGAAGAACGTCTAAAAATTTGGTCCAATTCTGTAGCAAAAAGAATTTTCGATTCGTCGGCATTGAATTCATAAGATATAATATAGCTTATACCCGGCAGATCTCTACTATCTAGTAACGTGCGGGTTTTATTACCGGTTGCATAATCATAAACATCTACAGTTGAAGCCCGATTTTTACGATCATAATTCAAAACAGAATATTCTCTTCCATTTTTTAAGGATCTTAGCACATCGAGACCGTCAGTGCGAAATTCACCGGTCCATATTTCTTTTAATGATATGTTTCTCTTTTGAGCTGTGAGAGAAAGACAAACGGAAAGGAAAAGAAGTGTAAATACTCTTTTATAATGGTGTCTCAATTGTTAAAATATTAAGACTCCAATTTTACTAATTTTTTGCCGAAAGAAAAAACACCGTCGCTGTTAAATATGCGGTATAGCTTACGCAAGATTTTAATTAAAATATTAAGAGGCAGTTATATTCTCTCCAGCGGCAACGTAGTACAACGCAAAAGTCCTCCCTGTTTTCCTATTTCAGCATAGGGCACTTCTTCTACCACAAAACCTTGTTTGTGCAACCAAGAGTTTAAACGATCAAAATTCTTCTCTGAAATAATAGTATCGGGATTGATTGAAAACACATTACTACACATCTGATACATTTCATCTCTTGAGATATGAAAACAATTTTCTTTCCCGAAGAAATTGACAAGCCATTCATACTCTTCGGGGACCAGAAAACCTTCACGATGAATTATTGCTTTTCCTCTTCCTAATGGCTGAAAACAGCAATCCAGATGAAGCGCATTATCCCTGGCCACGGTATTACTTTTCTTTAAACTAAAAGATATCACTTTTTTATGTGGAAATAGCTTCCGTAGATGCTCCACTCCCTTCATATTTGTTCTAGCGGTGATAAACTTTGAGTAATCGCTCCCATAGTAGGTTCCTACAAAAATATAATCTCCCCAAGGCATCACATCGCCCCCCTCAATATGTGCATGATCCGGAAAATGTAAGACCTTAGATGGATCAATAGCATCAATTACGTGATCCATTGCATGAATTTCACGAGATCGGTCTTCTAGAATATTCGCTACAATAAACTTATCTTCTATCACAAAGGCGATGTCACGGGAGAAGATCTGGTTATAATCTTCTATGAGATCAGGACGAAAAACTTCGACATTATATTTCTTGAAAACGGATTCCACGGCATCCATCTCTTTTACCATGTCCTCATCTTTGGGATAAGTTCCGGCTTTGATATGTTCCGCAGATTTTGGATCATAAGCGTCTTTTAGCTCCGGAACCGGTCCGCTACTATCTGCTCTTCCGAGAACGACTTTTCGCAGAGGAGCAATTTCATCGAGAATATTTAAATGAATCATAAGACGATAAATATAGAAAAAGCACCTCAAATACTGAAGTGCTTTACAATTTATACTAAAGTGACTTTATCTATCTTCTACAGCTACATAGCTACGTTTGGTTTCGCCAATATATATCTGTCTTGGTCGACCGATAGGTTCTTTCCTTAATCGCATTTCCCTCCACTGAGCAATCCATCCCGGAAGTCTTCCTAAGGCAAACATTGGCGTAAACATTTCTACTGGAATACCCAGTGCGCGATAAATAATTCCGGAATAGAAATCTACGTTGGGGTATAGTTTTCTGTCCACAAAGTATTGATCTTCCAACGCCTCTTTTTCTAGTGCCTTGGCAATATCCAACACGTCATCTTGAATTCCCAAACTTTCTAAAACATTGTCAGCCGCCTTTTTTATAATCTTGGCACGCGGATCGAAATTTTTATACACTCTGTGTCCAAAGCCCATCAATCGGAAAGGATCATTTTTATCTTTGGCCTTTTCCATAAATTTATGGGTATCTCCGCCATCGGCTTTTATAGCCTCAAGCATTTCAATAACGGCTTGATTAGCGCCTCCGTGTAGTGGTCCCCAAAGTGCAGCAATTCCTGAAGAAATAGAGATGAATAATCCGGCATGAGAAGATCCCACCATCCTCACGGTTGAAGTAGAACAGTTTTGCTCATGATCGGCATGAAGAATTAAAAGTTTATCAAGCGCATCAACAACAGTTTGGTTACTGTTATACTCTCCACTTGGAGATTTGAACATCATTTTTATGAAATTCTCTACATATCCCAAAGAATCTCCTCCATAATCTAAAGGTAAGCCCATTATTTTTCGATAGGTCCAGGCTGTCAAAACCGGGAATTTCCCAAGAATCTTTACAATGGCTTTATACATATCTTCTTCGCTATCCACATTGACGGAAGACGGATTGAAGGCAACAAGCGCAGCAGTAAGAGAAGACAAAACTCCCATCGGGTGTGCAGATTTCGGAAAACCATCCAGGATTTTCTTCACATCTTCATCCACATGCGACTGAGCTTTGATGTCTTTGTGAAACTTTTCTAGTTGCTCTTTCGTTGGAAGTTCGCCAAAAATTAAAAGATAACATACTTCAAGAAAATTAGCTTTCTCAGCCAATTCCTCGATGCTATACCCTCGATACCTTAGGATTCCTTTTTCTCCATCGAGAAAAGTAATGGCGCTCTCACAAGCCCCCGTATTTTTGTATCCCGGATCAAGCGTAACTACACCTCCGGTATCTGAACGAAGCGTGTTTATATCTATTCCTAATTCATTCTCTGTTCCAACGACTACAGGTAATTCATATTTTTTACCATCTATCTCTAATGTTGCTGTCTTTGCCATATATACTTAAAAGCTATTAACTAAATGAATTGCAATTTACAAAAATTGATTTTTTTCTTTAACAGTTTCTTTTGTAATTGTTTGTTAAAAAGGCACGAAGCTTGCTTCAATAGCGCCCAATTTTTGCCTTCTAAAAATTTAAATCTTAAATGCTTTATTTTGTGGAAAATAGGCCACCTCTCCAAGTTGTTCCTCAATCCTTAAAAGCTGGTTGTATTTTGCCATTCTATCACTACGAGAAGCCGAACCTGTTTTAATTTGACCGCAATTCAAAGCAACCGCCAGATCAGCAATGGTATTATCTTCAGTTTCACCGCTTCTGTGGCTCATTACGGCGGTATATCCGGCATTTTGAGCCATGTTGACTGCTGCTATTGTTTCTGTTAAAGTCCCTATTTGATTTACTTTAATTAAAATAGAATTGGCAATTCCTTCAGAAATTCCTTTCGCAAGTCTTTCCACGTTTGTCACGAATAGATCATCTCCCACAAGCTGCACTTTTTGACCAACTTTTTCCGTTAGTATTTTCCATCCTTCCCAGTCATTTTCATCCATTCCGTCTTCTATGGAAATGATGGGATAATTTTCACAAAGTACCGCTAAAAATTCTGCTTGCTCCTCTGATGTTCGGACTTTTCCGGATTTTCCTTCGAAAATGGAATAATCATACTTACCATTCTTATAAAATTCAGCCGCTGCACAATCAAGTGCAATTTTAATGTCATCGCCAAATTTATATCCTGCTTCTTTTGTAGCCTTGGCAATAGTATCAAGCGCATCTTCAGTTCCGCCAAGCGTTGGTGCGAAGCCGCCTTCATCCCCCACTGCCGTACTTAAATTTCTATCCTGAAGAACCTTTTTCAGTTGATGAAAAATTTCGGATCCTATACGTAGCGCATCAGAGAAAGACTCGGCTTTCACAGGCATAATCATAAATTCCTGAAAAGCTATGGGTGCATCGCTGTGAGAACCACCATTTATGATATTCATCATGGGTACCGGAAGTGTTTTTGCACTTACACCACCAACATATCGATAAAGCGGCATCCCTAACTCCTCCGCAGCTGCCTTTGCACAGGCCAGAGAAACACCAAGTATGGCATTAGCACCAAGTTTGGACTTGTTTTTTGTGCCATCCAGATCGATCATTATTTTATCGATTAGCTCCTGTTCAAAAACAGAGGTACCCAGAAGCGCTTCCTTTATTATGGTATTAACGTTTTTTACGGCTTTTTGAACGCCTTTGCCCATGTATTTTTTGCCTCCATCGCGCAATTCTACAGCTTCATGCTCTCCCGTTGACGCTCCTGAAGGGACAGCAGCACGGCCTAAAAATCCGTTCTCCGTTAACACATCCACCTCTACCGTCGGGTTTCCGCGGGAATCAAAGATTTGACGCGCTCTAATGTCGATAATGATACTCATAATTGGTTTGGTTATAGGTTTTAAAGATTAGTTTTTAAGCATCTGAACGAACTCATCCCAAAGATATTCGGAATCTGTTGGCCCGGGTTTCCCACCAGGCGCATATTGAACGGAAAACACCTTTTTCCCTTTCACGCGCACCCCTTCTACACTCTGATCGTTCAAATCTATGTGAGTAAGTTCGAGGTCCGGATGCGTCTCGAGTTGAGTCTTATTTATTTGGTAGTCGTGATTTTGAACAGTTATCTCCCCTTTCCCTGTCAAAATATTTTTAACGGAATGGTTGGCTCCCTGATGTCCTATATTCATTTTGACAGACGGCACACCCATGGCAAGTGCCAAAAGGTTATGACCGATGCCTACACCAAAAAAAGGTTTCCCACTATTCAATATCTTCTTTACAACATTCAGCTGATGGGACATTTCCATGGGATTCCCAGGACCCCCGGCTACAAAAAATCCATCCGGTTGAAAATCCATCATCTCTTCAAAGGAAGCGCTGTATGGGAAAATCATCATCTCACAATCTCGTGCTTCCAGAAATTGCAAATAGGACTTCTTCAACCCTAAATCCAAAACAGCCACTTTATACTTCGGTTCCGCAGATACACCTGAGGTATAAGCTTCCAACGTTGAGTTTCTTCGAAGTAATTCTTCAGTAGAAGGTTCTTGGAAAGATTTAAGTTGGGACTTCAGTTGTTCCAGGTTTTCTGTTTCCGTTGATAAAATTCCCCGCATTGACCCGTTCTCTCGCAAATGTGTAACAAGCGCTCTTGTATCAACATCGGATAAAATAAAAACCCGGTCTCTTTCCAGATATTCCTGAAGTGATCCGTCAGCCTTTGTCCTTGAATAAAATTTTCCAAAGTTACGCGCTATTAGTCCGGAGATTTTTGCATTCTCAGAATAGATCTCCTCCTCGTTTATACCGTATCCTCCTATATGTGAAGGAGCATGAACAACTATCTTATTTGAATATGAAGGATCCAAAAATAAATCCTCATATCCGGTCATTGCCGTTGTGAAACAGACTTCACCAATTACAGATTTTTGTGATTTTCCTATTGCATTTCCGTAGAAAACGGTGCCATCTGCTAGAAGAATAATGGCTTTGACAGGGGTTTGAAATTTCATTGATTTTTTTTTTCACCTTGTTACCTCAGGTGCGATTTTATTGTGTCGCAAAAATAAAACAAAAAACAAGGATAACATAAACAAGGAAGTGATTATTGACATCTCTATCTAGAACGATGAACCTCAAATGAGGATGACACTCTCGTTTCAAAAATTAATCATTTATCCTATAAAAGAACAAAGGAAGACGCCAAAGCAGAACTGGAGGCCAATAGTCGAGACTTGCATCTCTCGTTTTTTCTTTGATTTAAATCTAAACCTCTTTGCGATAGACTATGATGCCCCAAAAGACATCGCATAAAAAACTCATGAAAAAAGGCTGCCCATAAAGACAGCCTTCTTGTTTACTAAATCCGAAGATTTTATTCTTCTTCTTGATTAGAATCTTCCGTTGTTTTTGCTGAAGAAGTTGCAGCAGCAGTAGCAACGCCTGCTCCGGCTCCGCTTCCACGACGGCTTCTACGAGTAGATTTTTTCTTGGTGGCCTTTCCGGCATTGTAAAGCTCGTTGAAATCTACAAGCTCAATCATAGCCATTTCAGCATTGTCTCCAAGACGATTACCCAACTTAATAATTCTGGTATATCCTCCCGGACGATCTCCTACTTTGGGAGCTACAGTTCTAAATAGTTCTGTTACGGCTTCTTTTTGGCGCAGTTTTGAAAACACCACTCGACGATTGTGCGTGGTATCATCTTTTGATTTAGTCACCAAAGGCTCAACATATTGCTGAAGTGATTTTGCTTTAGCCAACGTGGTATTGATTCTTTTGTGTTCAATCAAAGAACTCGCCATGTTAGCCAACATAGAGTTTCTATGTGCCGCTTTTCTCCCTAAGGATTTTACTTTTTTTCCGTGTCTCATGACATTTTGGTTTAATCACCATCTCGACTCAACCCTCCCTGGGGAGCAAAATATGGTGAAGTTATTTTAAAAAAATTAATCTCGATCTAATTTATATTTTGAAAGATCCATCCCGAAATCCAGGCCCTTATTGCTAACTAGTTCTTCCAATTCTGTAAGTGATTTTTTTCCGAAGTTTCTAAACTTCATCAAGTCACTCTTATTATAGGTTACTAGGTCACCCAAAGTGTCTACTTCAGCAGCTTTCAAACAATTTAATGCACGAACAGAAAGATCCAGATCCACAAGTTTGGTTTTTAGCAACTGGCGCATGTGGAGTGATTCCTCATCATAAGTTTCTGTTTGGGCAATTTCGTCTGCCTCCAGAGTAATACGTTCATCGCTGAACAGCATGAAATGGTGAATCAATGTTTTTGCAGCTTCAGTCAGCGCATCTTTAGGATGGATTGAACCGTCAGTGATTATTTCAAAAACAAGCTTTTCGTAGTCTGTTTTCTGTTCCACACGGAAGTTTTCAATACTGTACTTCACATTTTTGATAGGCGTGTAAATAGAATCTGTGAAAATAGTACCTAAGGCAGCATTTGATTTTTTGTTCTCTTCAGCCGGAACATAACCTCTTCCTTTTTCAATGGTGATTTCCATGTTCAGATTTACACCGGATTCCATGTTGCAGATCACTAACTCAGGATTTAAAACCTGGAAACCTGAAATAAATTTTTGAAAATCTCCTGCGGTAAGCTGTTCTTGTCCGGAAACAGAAATTGTAACAGTTTCGTTATCTATTTCGTCAATCTGTCTTTTAAAACGAACTTGCTTTAGATTTAAGATAATTTCAGTCACATCCTCTACTACTCCTTTTATAGTAGAAAATTCGTGATCCACTCCCTCGATACGAACCGAAGTAATAGCAAATCCTTCCAAAGAAGAAAGTAGCACACGCCGCAAAGCGTTACCTATGGTAAGACCATAACCGGGTTCCAAAGGACGAAATTCAAATTTCCCCTCGAAATCGGTAGAATCTACCATTATAACTTTATCAGGCTTTTGAAAACTAAATATGGACATAATTGACTTTCTGTATTTTATTATTTAGAATATAATTCAACGATCAATTGTTCGTTGATGTTTTCCGGAATCTGAATACGTTCCGGGATAGAAACATAGGTTCCTTCCTTTTTATCGTTATTCCAAGTAATCCACTCATATACCTGAGAGGCATTATTTAGTGAATTGGTAATAACCTCAAGGCTTTTTGATTTCTCACGCACAGCTACAACATCTCCTGCTTTCAAGATGTAAGAAGGAATGTTTACTTTTTCGCCATTCACTGTGATGTGCTGGTGAGTTACCAACTGGCGAGCTGCTGCTCTGGTAGGAGCAATTCCCATTCGATAAACCACGTTATCCAGACGCGACTCACACATTTGCAATAAAACCTCCCCTGTAATTCCGGGTGCAGCGTTAGCCTTCTTAAACATGTTTCGGAATTGACGCTCAAGTATTCCGTAAGTGTAACGCGCTTTCTGTTTTTCGTTCAGCTGAAGTGCGTATTCCGATTTTTTTCCACGACGACGGCTGTTTCCGTGTTGTCCCGGAGGGTAATTTCTTTTTTCAAAAGACTTGTCATCCCCGAAAATAGCTTCCCCGAATTTACGGGCAATTTTTGTTTTTGGACCAGTATATCTTGCCATTTTAATTGTTGTTTTGAAGCAAGCACTGAATTAAGGTCATAATGTTACTATCCTTCAGTGCTTGTGAATCTTCAGTGATTATACTATAAATTTTAAACTCTTCTTCTTTTTGGAGGACGGCATCCGTTGTGTGGCAGCGGAGTTACATCGATGATTTCGGTAACCTCAATCCCTGCATTGTGGATAGAACGAATAGCAGATTCTCTTCCGTTTCCGGGTCCTTTAACATACACCTTTACTTTGCGCAGTCCTGCATCGTGTGCAACTTTGGCACAATCTTCAGAAGCTACCTGAGCAGCATAAGGAGTATTCTTTTTAGAACCACGGAATCCCATTTTCCCGGCAGATGACCAGGCAATAACGTCTCCATTTTTGTTTGTTAAAGAAACAATGATGTTGTTAAAAGAAGCATTGATATGAGCCTCACCCACAGCTTCTACATTTACTTTACGTTTCTTTACAACTTTTGTATTTCTTTGAGCTTTTGCCATAACTTTTAGTGATTAAGCAGTGACAGAACCGAAAATATCGATCCGGAAATCACTTGCTGTTATTTAGTTACTTTTTTCTTGTTAGCAACAGTTTTACGTCTTCCTTTACGAGTACGAGAGTTATTCTTGGTACGTTGTCCTCTCAACGGAAGACCGGTACGGTGACGAATTCCTCTGTAACAACCAATGTCCATTAAACGTTTGATGCTCAACTGAACTTCACTACGTAATTCACCTTCAATTTTGTAAGCCCCTACAGCATCACGAATAGCTCCGATCTCGTCGTCATTCCACTCGTGTACTTTTTTGTCTTGATCAACTCCGGCTTTCTGTAATATATCTTGTGCACGGCTTTTGCCGATTCCAAAGATATATGTTAACGCGATTACACCCCTCTTGTTTTTCGGGATATCGACACCTGCGATTCTTGCCATAATTATCCTTGTCTTTGTTTAAATTTTGGATTCTTTTTGTTTATAACATATAGTCTGCCTTTTCTGCGAACAATTTTGCAGTCAGCACTTCTTTTCTTTATCGATGCTCTTACTTTCATCTCTACTGGTTTTGTTTGGTTTGCGAAACAGTCTGCTCCGCCTGTTTATAATCGAAAAACGATTGTAATTAATATCTGTAAGTAATTCTTGCTTTTGTCAAATCATAAGGGCTCATATCCAGCTTCACTTTATCTCCCGGTAATAATTTGATATAGTGCATACGCATTTTGCCGGAGATGTGGGCCGTCACAACATGTCCATTTTCTAATTCCACTCGGAACATAGCATTTGACAATGCCTCTACGATTGTTCCGTCTTGCTCAATTGCGCTTTGTTTTGCCATTTCTTATCTGTTTAAAAATTAAATTATCAGGCTACAGCCTTACGGTTTTTACCGCTTTTCATTAATCCGTCATAATGACGATTTAACAGATAAGAGTTTACTTGTTGCATGGTATCTATGGCAACACCTACCATAATCAAAAGAGATGTACCACCATAGAACAACGCCCATCCTTGTTGAATCCCCATAAGTTTTACAACAAATGCAGGGAAAACAGCAATTAATGCAAGGAAAATAGAACCGGGCAACGTGATCTGAGACATAATCCGATCTAAATATTCAGCAGTCTGGGTTCCGGGTTTTATGCCGGGGATAAAACCGCCGCTTCTCTTTAGATCATCTGCCATCTTATTAGTAGGGACGGTTATAGCCGTATAGAAATAAGTAAAGACAATAATTAATGCCGCAAACACTAAGTTATACCATAATCCAAAAATGTCGCTAAAGGTGGATTGAACCCCTTGAGCGAAATCACTCTGAGACAAACTGGCCACTGCAGAAGGAACAAACATTATCGCCTGAGCAAAAATGATAGGCATTACTCCTGAAGCATTCAATTTTAATGGAATAAATTGACGCGCCCCAAAAATGTTCTTTTCAAAACCTCCGGAGGCCGTTCTTCGTGCATACTGAACGGGAATCTTACGAACTGCCATAACAAGCATAACAGAAAGTAAAATAATCACAAACCACAGTACCAATTCAATAAGAATCATAATAAGTCCACCGTTTGATTCAACCACTCGCGACACAAATTCTTGTGCGAATGACTGTGGCAACCTCGCAATGATACCCACCATGATTAAAATAGAAATACCGTTTCCGATACCCTTATCTGTAATTTTCTCACCCAACCACATTGCAAATATGGTACCAGTCACCAGAATAATGACAGATGACACATAGAACATGACACTTTGTCCCATTACGAAAGCTTCTGCTGGAACCCCCATGGCAGGAAGTCCTGCCAAATAACTTGGCGCCTGAACCAAACAAATACCTATTGTTAACCAACGCGTAATTTGATTGATTTTTTTCCGTCCGCTTTCACCTTCTTTTTGTAATTTCTGTAGATATGGAACAGCTATTTGCATAAGCTGAACTACAATGGAAGCCGAAATGTATGGCATAATTCCAAGCGCAAAAACAGAGGCATTTGCAAAAGCACCTCCTGTAAAAGCGTTCAGTAATCCGCCTAAACCACCGCCTTCAAATTTTCCGGCGAAAGAAGCAAGCATGTCAGCATCTATTCCCGGAAGTACAACTTGTGCACCAAAACGGTACACAAGAAGCATTCCCAATGTCAAGACGATGCGATCACGCAGCTCTTCAATTTTCCAAACATTCTTTAAGGTTTCGATAAATTTCATCCTTCAGAGGTGTTATAGAGTTACAACTTCACCTCCGGCAGCTTCAATAGCTTCTTTTGCCGAGGCAGTAAATTTATGTGCCGATACCTTAAGTTTAGCTTTAATCTCTCCTCTTCCTAAAATCTTTACCAAATCATTCTTTCCGGTAAGACCTAAACCAACAAGGGTTTCAAAATCTACAGAATCGGTAATTTTCTTATCATCCACCAACTGTTGAAGCGTATCAATATTGATTCCTCTGTACTCAACGCGGTTTATATTCTTAAAGCCAAATTTTGGCACACGACGTTGCAAAGGCATCTGACCACCTTCAAATCCAATTTTCTTGGAATATCCTGAACGCGACTTTGCTCCTTTATGTCCTCGGGTAGCTGTTCCTCCTTTTCCCGAACCTTGTCCGCGACCTACTCGCTTGCCTTTATTTCTCGCCGAACCAGCGGCGGGTTGTAAGTTACTTAAATCCATTTTCGTGTGCTTAAACAGTTTCTACTGAAACTAAGTGATTAACTTTATTTATCATCCCTCGGATGCTCTCATTATCTTCGTGTTCAATAGTTTGACCTATTTTGTGAAGTCCTAAAGCTTCCATAGTTCTTTTTTGGTTTTCCGGACGCTTAATAACGCTCTTAACCTTGGTTACTCTAATTTTTGCCATCTTGAAAAATTTTATCCGTTAAACACTTTTTCAAGTGAAATTCCTCGTTGTTTTGCAATAGTCTCCGCATTTCTCATATGTAGAAGTGCATCAAACGTTGCTTTTACCACGTTATGAGGGTTTGAAGATCCTTGAGATTTTGACAATACGTCATGCACTCCTAAAGATTCAAGAACCGCACGTACAGGACCACCGGCAATTACTCCGGTACCCGGTGCAGCAGGAATAAGATTCACTCGTGCTCCTCCATATTTTCCTTTCTGCTCGTGTGGAACAGTTACTTTATGAAGAGGAATGCGCACTAGATTCTTCTTTGCATTCTCAATTGCTTTTGCTATAGCAGTAGCCACATCTTTAGATTTTCCTAAACCGTGACCAACCACTCCTTTCTCATCTCCTACAACTACAATAGCTGAAAATCCGAAGGCTCTACCTCCCTTGGTTACCTTGGTAACTCGTTGTACACCTACCAGACGATCTTTTAATTCCAGACCTCCGGGTTTTACAATTTCTACGTTTTTATAATCTTGATACATAATTCAACTAAACTTAGAATTTAAGGCCACCTTCGCGTGCACCTTCAGCTAATGATTTAACTCTTCCGTGATACAAGTATCCGCCACGATCAAAGGATACAGTTTCGATTCCGGCTTTTACAGCTTTTTCAGCCAATGCCTTCCCTACCAGTTTGGATACTTCAGATTTGTTACCGTTAGAAGCCTCAATATCTTTATCTCTAGAAGATGCGGAAACCAGCGTCTTTCCGTTTACGTCGTCTATAATTTGTGCATAAATTTCCTTATTGCTTCGGAAAACTGCCAAACGTGGACGGCTTGAAGTGCCGGAAATCGTCTTGCGAATACGCATGCGCAAACGCGATCTTCTCTCTAATTTTGTTAATGCCATTTTCGTTTAATTTTTAGAGCTCATCCCTAACCTAAATCAAATAGGTTAGCAGACGAAGGTTACATTATGCAGACTTACCTGCCTTTCTTCTCAATTCTTCCCCAACAAATTTGATTCCTTTCCCTTTATACGGTTCAGGTTTACGGAAACTGCGAATTTTAGCAGCTACTTGTCCTACCAACTGCTTATCATGTGAAGTAAGTTTTACTATAGGATTTTTTCCCTTTTCAGTAACTGTCTCAACCTTCACTTCAGGAGCAATGTCCATTACAATATTATGAGAGAAACCTAAAGCCATATCAAGTTTTTGCCCTTGATTTGTTGCTCTAAAACCAACTCCAACCAATTCAAGTTGCTTGGTCCAACCTTCACTAACTCCAACAATCATATTGTTGATTAACGCTCTATATAATCCATGTTTTGCAGTATGATCTTTCGAGTCTGAAGGACGCTCTACTACCACATGATTATCTTCCACCTTAACGGCTACTTCCAAAAATTCTTGAGAAAGCTCGCCTAATTTTCCTTTTACAGTAACAGTGTTATCTTTGACATCAACGGTTACTCCCTGAGGTATTGTTATCGGATTTTTACCTATTCTTGACATATTCTATCCTTTTTAGTAAACGTAACACAATACTTCTCCACCCACATTCTGAGCCTTAGCCTGTGCGCCTGTCATCACTCCTGAAGAAGTTGAAACTATGGCGATGCCCAGACCATTCAAAACACGAGGCATTTCTTTTGAGCCAGCATATTTACGTAAACCGGGTGTACTTATTCTTTGAATTTCTCTGATAACGGGCTCTTTTGTAAGCTTATCATATTTCAATGCAATTTTGATGCTTCCTTGAGCGCTGCTCTCGTCATCAAACTTGTAGCTTAGAATGTACCCTTGGTCAAAAAGGATTTTTGTGATTTCCTTTTTAAGGTTCGATGCCGGGATTTCCACAACGCGATGTCCGGCTCTCACAGCATTTCTAATCCTCGTTAGATAATCTGCAATTGGATCTGTATTCATTAATTACAATTTGCGGATATGGTTTTCAATTTTGACCACCAAAACCAAACCTATATCCAGGTTAAAATTCATTATTTTTCCAAAAAAGCAAAGGTTGGCTTAGCGCCAACTTTTAGCTTTTTTATATTACCAAGATGCTTTTCTTACACCGGGAATAAGCCCTTGATTGGCCATTTCGCGGAAGGTAACCCTTGAAAGACCAAAGACTCTCATATATCCTCTTGGGCGTCCGGTAAGTTTACATCTGTTGTGTAAGCGTACGGGAGAAGCGTTTGCAGGTAGCTTTTGAAGTCCTTCCCAATCGCCGGCCTCTTTCAAAGCTTGACGTTTGGCAGCATACTTCTTTACCATGCGCTCTCTTTTACGCTCACGGGCTTTCATTGATTCTTTAGCCATCTCTTAATTTTTTTTAAAGGGTAATCCCAATTCTTGTAATAGTGATTTCGCTTCCTTATCAGTTTCGGCAGAGGTGACAAAAGTAATATTTAATCCTTCAATTTTTCTTACTTTGTCGATATCGATTTCAGGAAAAATAATTTGTTCGGTAATACCTAAAGAATAATTACCTCTTCCATCAAAACCGGTTGCTTTAATCCCGTTGAAATCACGTACACGCGGTAAAGCAGAAGTAATCAATCGGTCCAAAAATTCATACATTTGCTCTCCTCTAAGTGTAACTTTTACACCGATAGGCATACCTTTACGCAATTTGAAGTTCGCAACGTCCTTTTTTGAAACTGTCGGAACGGCTTTTTGCCCGGTTATTTTTGTCAACTCTTCTACTGAATAATCTATCAGTTTCTTGTCTGCCACTGCTGCTCCCACTCCTCGGGAAACAACAATGGATTTTAGCTTCGGTACTTGCATGACGTTTTTGTAACCAAACTCGTCTCTGAGTGCATTGATCACTCGGCTATTGTACTCCTCCTTAAGTCTAGGTGTGTATCCCATAACTAAATTGCTTGATTCGATTTTTTTGAAAACCGTACTTTCTTATCATTTTCCATTCGGTATCCCACTCTTGTCGCTTTTCCTGATTTTGGATCAATAAGAGACAGATTTGAGATATGAATAGGAGCTTCCTTTTGAGAGATTCCTCCTTGTGGATTACTGGCGCTAGGCTTCTCGTGTTTAGAAACCAGATTTACACCTTCCACAATTGCTTTGTTCTTTTCAAGGAATACCCGTAGTACCTTTCCTTCAGAACCTTTATGATCTCCGGCGGTAACTACAACAGTATCTCCTGATTTAATTTTAAGCTTTGTCATAGTGGTTTTCTGTTATAGCACCTCAGGTGCCAATGATACTATTTTCATAAATTGCTTGTCGCGAAGCTCACGAGCCACAGGGCCAAAAACACGGGTTCCTCTCATCTCTCCTTGAGCATTTAAAAGAACACACGCATTATCGTCAAAACGGATGTAAGATCCGTCAGGTCTTCTTACTTCTTTCACTGTGCGAACAACAACAGCGGTGGAAACGGCACCTTTTTTAACGTTCCCGGTGGGTGTAGATTCTTTCACAGAAACGACAATCTTATCCCCAATCGAGGCATACTTCTTTTTGGTCCCGCCCAATACACGGATACAAAGAACCTCTCTGGCTCCGGTATTGTCTGCTACTTTAAGTCTTGATTCTTGTTGTATCATGATTACTTCGCTCTTTCAATTATTTCTACTACTCTCCAACATTTGGTTTTGCTTAAAGGTCTGGTTTCCATGATCCTTACAGTATCACCTTCGTTGCAGTCATTGGTCTCATCGTGAGCAACATATTTTTTTGTTTTTGTCACGAATTTACCGTACATAGGGTGTTTTACCTTTTTAATCTCGGCAACTACAATGGATTTATCCATTTTGTTGCTGGTAACAACCCCAATACGTTCTTTTCTTAGATTTCTTTTAGTCTGTTCCATCTTTCAGCTGTACAATTTATTGCACTTCTCTTTTAGTTAATTCCGTTGCAATACGCGCAATCGTTCTTCTATGTGAACGAAGTTGAATTGGATTTTCCAATGGTGAAATGGTGTGAGCCATTTTAAGATCCGCATAAGCTTTTCTGGATTCACCAAGTGCCTCCTGAAGTTCAGCTGTAGATGCTTTAGTAATTTCTGATTGTTTCATTTCTCAAAAAATTATGCTTGGAAATCCCGAGACATTACAAATTTAGTTTTAACCGGAAGCTTTTGTGCAGCAAGTCGCAATGCTTCTTTAGCCGTCTCAAGAGAAACTCCCGAAACTTCAAATAACATTCTTCCCGGTTTCACTACCGCAACATAATATTCAACAGCACCCTTCCCTTTTCCCATACGAACCTCTAGAGGTTTTTTAGTAATGGGTTTATCGGGGAATATCATAATCCAAAGAGACCCTTCTCTTTTCATAAAACGGGTTGCAGCGATACGCGCCGCTTCAATTTGACGTGCTGTAAGAAATTCTGATTCCAACGATTTAATACCGAAAGTACCGTATGCAAGTTGGTTCCCGCGCTCGGCGTTCCCCTTCATACGTCCTTTCATCTGTTTTCGGTACTTTGTTCTTTTAGGTTGTAACATGTTTTCCTAATTTTTTTAAAGATTACTTTCTACGGCGTGCTCTACCACCACCGCGACCTGCCGGAGCGCTTTTTGTTCCTTTTTTACCGGTAGATAAACCTACCAGAGGAGAAAGCTCTCTCTTTCCATACACTTCGCCTTTCATAATCCATACTTTCACTCCCATTCTACCATAAGTAGTATGAGCCTCGGCCAAAGCATAATCAATATCGGCTCTAAAAGTAGATAAAGGAATACGACCTTCTTTATAAGTCTCTGAACGCGCCATTTCAGCACCATTCAATCTTCCGGAAATCTGAACTTTAATTCCTTCAGCATTCATCCGCATCGTAGCAGCTATAGCCATCTTAATTGCACGACGGTAAGATATACGACTTTCAATTTGTCTCGCGATGCTTGATGCAACAAGAAACGCATCGAGTTCAGGTCGTTTAATCTCATGAATGTTAATTTGTATTTCTTTATCAGTAATCTGTTTAAGCTCTTCCTTTAGCTTGTCTACTTCCTGACCTCCCTTCCCGATAATAATTCCGGGACGAGCAGTGGTAATAGTAACGGTTACAAGTTTCAGTGTACGCTCTATGATTACTCTACTCACACTAGCCTTGCTCAAACGGGCGTGGATGTATTTTCTAATCTTATCGTCTTCAACGAGCTTGTCGCCATAATCATCACCTCCATACCAGTTGGATTCCCAACCTCTAATAATACCTAAGCGATTTCCGATCGGATTTGTCTTCTGTCCCATTTAATTAATTGCTTTGTGTGTTATCGTTTGCTCCCAAAACCAACGTTACGTGGTTTGAACGCTTTCTAATTCTGTGTGCACGACCTTGTGGCGCAGGACGCAATCTCTTTAACATTGCTCCACCATCCACACGGATTTCTTTCACGAAAAGATCTGCATCTTCAATAGACGCATCCTCATTTTTAGCTTGCCAATTGGCTATAGCCGATAAAAGAAGTTTCTCCAATTTGCGAGAAGACTCTTTTGAGCTAAATCTTAAAATGTTAAGTGCTTTGTCAACTTTCTCACCTCTCACAAGATCCGCCATAAGACGCATCTTTCTAGGTGATGTAGGACAATTGTTCAATTTAGCCAAATAAATATCCTTTTTGGCTTCTTTGATTCTTTCTGCTCTTTCTCTTTTACGAACTCCCATGGCCTATTATCTTTTTCCTTTATTTTTAGCACCTGCGTGACCACGGAAGGATCTAGTAGGTGAAAATTCTCCTAATTTATGACCAACCATATTTTCAGTGATGTAAACAGGCACAAATTGTTTCCCGTTATGCACCGCAATGGTTTGCCCAACAAAATCCGGAGTGATCATAGATGCACGAGACCAAGTCTTGATCACGGTTTTCTTATTATCCTCTACATTCTGCTGAACTTTTCGGTCTAGCTTATAATGAACGTAAGGTCCTTTTTTTAATGATCTTGCCATAACTTATTTCTTTCTACGTTCCAAAATATATTTATTGCTCGCTTTTGTTCTAGATCGCGTTCTATATCCTTTTGCAGGAATTCCTTTTCTAGAACGTGGATGCCCTCCTGAAGCCTTACCTTCACCACCACCCATTGGGTGATCTACAGGGTTCATCACAACCGGACGAGTACGAGGTCTTCTTCCCAACCATCTGCTTCTACCTGCTTTTCCGGAAACAAGCAATTGATGATCGTGATTCGAAACAGCACCAATAGTTGCCATACAATTCACAAGGATCAATCTAGTTTCACCTGAAGGCAGTTTTATAGTGGCGAACTTGCCGTCGCGAGCCATCAATTGTGCAAACGCCCCTGCACTACGAGCCATAACAGCTCCTTGACCGGGACGAAGTTCAATACAAGAAATAATTGTTCCTAGTGGAATAGCTGATAAAGGCATTGTGTTCCCGATTTCAGGAGCAACTGATTCTCCGGAAACCACATTTTGCCCAACCTGAAGTCCGCTTTGCGCAATGATATATCGCTTCTCTCCATCTTGATAATTGACAAGAGCAATAAATGCAGTACGGTTTGGATCGTATTCAATTGACGCAACAGTAGCAGGAATGCCTTGCTTGTCACGCTTAAAATCAATGATTCGGTACTTTCTTTTATGACCACCTCCGCGATTGCGCATGGTCATTTTCCCTTGACTGTTTCTACCTCCGGTTTTCTTAATCGGAAGAAGTAATGACTTCTCCGGCTTATCGGTTGTAATGGCGTCAAACCCATTAACAACCCTAAAACGCTGACCGGGGGTGATTGCTTTTAATTTTCTTACTGACATTTGTCTAATTAAATTCTAACGAGTTAAGCCTCGTTTGTGTTATAAAAATCAATAGTATCACCTTCCGCCACCTGTACAATTGCTTTTTTATATGCATTTGTTTTACCAGTTTGAATTCCCGTTTTTGTATAACGTACTTTTCTATCCGGGCGGACGTTTAGTGTTCGAACTTTTTCAACAGAAACACCATAAGCAGCCTCAACCGCTTTTTTGATTTCTATCTTATTAGCCCTTGGATCCACATAAAAGGTAAACACATTTTTCTCCTCAGCGAAGTTTGTGGCCTTTTCCGTAATAATTGGTTTAATTAAGATGTTCATCACGCTTCTATTTACTTAAGTTTTGCTCAATTCCTTCCAAAGAACCTTCAGACAACACAAGGCTATTTGCATTCATGATTTTGTAAGTGTTTAATTCTGAAGCGTTTATCACTTCCGCACTTTTCAAATTTCGGGATGACAAATATACATTTTTATTTGACTCACCCAACACGAATAAAGATTTTTTTGAATCAAGACCCAAATTCTTTAATACTTCGATAAAATCTTTAGTTTTTGGAGCATCAAATGACAAATCTTCTAAAACGAGGATAGCGTCATTTTTAGCTTTAATAGACAAAGCTGATTTCCGCGCCAAACGCTTTTGATTTTTGTTCAATTTAAAAGAATAGTCTCTTGGAGAAGGACCAAACATTCTTCCTCCACCTCTGAAAACTCCGGACTTGATGCTACCTGCACGTGCCGTACCGGTTCCTTTTTGTTTCTTAATTTTTCTGGTAGATCCGGCTACTTCACCACGCTCCTTAGACTTATGAGTTCCTTGTCTTTGATTGGCAAGGTACTGTTTCACGTCTAGATATACTGCGTGATTGCTAGGCTCTATACCAAACACTTCAGCAGAAAGTTCTACTTCTCTACCGGTGCTTTTACCGTTTTTGTCTAATACAGCTACCTTCATTATTTCTCAATTATTACATAAGAATTTTTGTGGCCGGGAACAGCTCCTTTTACCACAAGTAGATTCTTTTCCGGAACCACTTTTAAAACTCTCAGGTTATCAATTTTCACTCTTTTGTTTCCCATTTGACCGGCCATGCGTATTCCTTTGAATACACGTCCCGGTGTTGAAGCACCACCAATTGATCCGGGAGCACGAAGTCTGCTCTGCTGACCGTGGCTTGGTGATGAACCTTGGAATCCGTGTCTTTTTACAACACCCTGAAATCCCTTTCCTTTTGATGTACCTGCGATATCCACGTATTCACCTTCGATGAAATGCTCTACAGTGATAACATCGCCTAATTTGTAATCCTCTTCAAATTTGAATTCGGCGACTTTACGTTTTGCAACGGTACCGGCTTTTTTGGCATGCCCTTCGGCAGCCTTAGTAGCGGTCTTTTTGTCATCGAAACCAAGTTGAAGGGCATCATACCCGTCGACCTCTTTGGTTCTGACTTGGGTAACTACACAGGGTCCTGCTTCTATAACGGTGCACGGAATATTCTTTCCGTTCTCGTCAAAGATGCTGGTCATCCCTATCTTTCTTCCAATTAACCCAGACATAATTGATTTAAAATTTTGGATTTCTCCGTTAATACTAATTGTTGTTTATTCAAATTTTCGACATTCGGTTGCAAAACAAAAGGGATCAAAATAATATCCGATCCCGAATGCTTATTTTGTAACCGTTTTTCCTTCGCTCGCAGCTCCGGACATGTCATTATTCTCGTGAAAACGGGAATCTTAAATTTCGCAACTCTAAGATTCCCGATTCGCGGGTATTATCATACTTTAATCTCTACTTCAACACCACTTGGCAACTCAAGCTTCATGAGTGCGTCGATAGTTTTGGAAGAAGAACTGTAGATATCCAAAAGTCTCTTATATGAACTTAATTGGAATTGTTCTCTACTTTTCTTGTTTACGTGTGGTGAACGCAACACAGTGAAAATTTTCTTATGTGTTGGCAATGGAATAGGACCGGCAACCACAGCACCGGTACTTTTCACGGTCTTAACGATTTTTTCAGCAGATTTGTCTACTAAATTATGATCGTAAGATTTCAATTTGATTCTTATTTTCTGACTCATTGCTGAAAAAATTAAACGTTAGCGGTTCCTTTAACCTTTGCGATAATCTCATCTGAAATATTTGAAGGCGTCTGCTCATAATGAGAAAACTCCATTGTAGATGTCGCTCTACCTGAAGAAAGGGTCCTCAACGTAGTTACATATCCAAACATTTCTGATAGAGGCACTTGTGCACGGATAACTTTAGATCCTGAACGATCTGTCATCTCATTGATCTGACCACGACGACGGTTTAAGTCACCCACAATATCTCCCATGTTTTCTTCAGGAGTCAATACCTCCAGCTTCATAATAGGCTCAAGAATAACAGCACCGGCGGCTTTTGCAGCAGCACGATATCCCATTTTTGCAGCCAATTCAAAGGAAAGCGCATCAGAGTCAACCGCGTGGTAGGATCCATCTTTCAAAGTAACTTTCATGCTATCCATTTCGAAACCGGCCAGTGGTCCATTAACCATAGCTTGTTTGAAACCTTTTTCAACAGCAGGAATAAATTCTTTCGGAACGTTTCCTCCTTTTACTTCGTTTACGAATTCAAGACCAATTTTTCCTTCTTCTGCGGGCCCTAAAGTGAAAACAATGTCTGCGAACTTACCGCGACCACCTGATTGTTTTTTGTAAACCTCTCTGTGATCTGCATTTCTGGTAAGTGCTTCCTTGTACTCAACTTGAGGCTCACCTTGATTAACTTCAACTTTAAACTCGCGAAGCAATCTCTGAACAATAATATCAAGGTGAAGCTCACCCATCCCGGAGATGATAGTCTGACCGGAGGCCTCATCAGTACGCACCTGGAAAGTAGGATCTTCCTCGGCAAGTTTACCAAGAGCCATTCCAAGCTTATCAACATCGGCCTTAGTTTTAGGCTCAACAGCGATACCGATAACCGGATCAGGGAATTTCATACTCTCAAGCACAATCGGGTGCTTCTCATCGGTCAAGGTATCTCCTGTTTTAATATCTTTAAATCCAACAGCCGCCCCAATATCACCTGCCTCGATATATTCGATTGGGTTTTGTTTGTTGGCGTGCATTTGATAGATTCTAGAAATACGTTCTTTGTTTCCGCTTCTGTTATTTAGTACATAGGAACCTGCGTCCAAATGACCTGAATAAGCACGGAAGAATGCAAGACGACCAACAAAAGGATCGGTAGCAATTTTAAACGCAAGAGCAGCAAACGGAGCGTCAACACTCGGTTTTCTTACTTCTTCTTTTTCTGTATCAGGATTGATTCCTACAATACCTTCTTTATCAATTGGAGAAGGCAAGTAACGGCACACACCGTCAATTAGGAACTGAACTCCTTTATTTTTGAAAGAAGATCCACATACCATAGGGATGATACTCATATCCATAACAGCAGCACGAAGTGCAGCGTGGATTTCTTCCTCGGTAATAGAATCCTCATCTTCCATAAATTTCTCCAACAAATTTTCATCATATCCCGCAACCTCTTCAATCAGATTTGCACGATATTTTTGAACATCCGCTTTCATGTCTTCAGGAATTTCGATTACGTCAAAAGTTGCTCCTAATGACTCCTCATGCCATACGATAGCACGGTTTTTCACAAGGTCAACAATTCCTTTGAAATCTGCTTCATCCCCAATAGGAAGTACAATTGGCACTGCATTGGATCCCAACATATCCTTAATTTGTTGACAAACTCCAAGGAAGTCGGCTCCCTGACGGTCCATTTTGTTAACAAAACCGATTCGAGGCACTTTGTAGTTATCCGCGAGTCTCCAGTTAGTTTCAGACTGAGGCTCTACTCCGTCAACCGCGCTGAACAGGAACACAAGTCCGTCCAGAACACGAAGAGAACGGTTCACCTCAACAGTAAAGTCAACGTGACCGGGAGTATCTATAATATTAAAGTGGTATTCTTTAGTGTCAGGAGTAGGCTGTCCATTTTCCATCGGGAACTTCCACTTACATGTAGTCGCGGCCGATGTAATCGTAATTCCTCTCTCCTGCTCCTGATCCATCCAGTCCATAGTTGCTGAACCCTCGTGAGTTTCCCCCAACTTGTGATTTACACCGGTATAGAAAAGGATACGCTCTGTTGTAGTTGTTTTCCCCGCATCAATATGCGCGGCAATTCCAATATTTCTTGTATACTTTAAATCTCTAGCCATTTTTTAGAATCTGAAATGTGAGAATGCTTTGTTAGCTTCTGCCATTTTATGAGTATCCATACGCTTTTTCACAGCGGCACCTTCTTCTTTGGCAGCAGCAAGAATTTCAGCAGCAAGCTTGGCAGCCATGGATTTCTCATTTCTCTTTCTTGAATACGTAATCAACCACTTCATAGCGGTAGTAATCTTACGGTCCGGACGAATTTGCATAGGGATTTGAAAGGTAGCTCCCCCAACACGACGACTTCGCACCTCTACGTGAGGCATTACATTGGAAAGTGCATCTTTCCAAATTTCCAAAGCAGTCTTCTCTTCGTCTTGTTTTTTCTCCTCTACGATATCCATTGCATCGTAGAACACACTGAAAGCAACACTTTTCTTCCCATCCCACATCATGTTGTTTACAAAACGCGTAACCAACTGATCGTTAAATCGAGGATCCGGAAGAATCGGTCTTTTTTTAGCCTGTCTTTTTCTCATTTGATGTTTTGTTAATTGCTCTATCTAGACAAACAGAGCTCGTTTTCTTTTTACTTCTTTGGGCGCTTTGCTCCGTATTTCGATCTTCGCTGTGCGCGACCTTGAACACCTGCAGTATCCAAAGCTCCACGAACAATATGATAACGAACTCCCGGCAAATCTTTTACCCTTCCACCCCTAACCAATACTATCGAGTGCTCCTGAAGATTATGTCCTTCGCCCGGGATGTATGCGTTTACTTCCTTTCCATTTGTCAAACGAACACGCGCTACTTTACGCATCGCTGAGTTTGGCTTCTTAGGAGTAGTAGTATATACACGCGTACAAACACCACGACGTTGAGGACATGAATCCAAAGCAACCGATTTACTCTTCTTGGTCATTTGGGTTCTTCCTTTACGTACTAATTGTGAAATTGTTGGCATATAAATTTTTTGTTTAATGCTTAATAATAAAACACCCCTATTTTTAGGGGATGCAAATGTAGAATATTTTTCTTACAATTCAAACCACAAGCAATTTATTTTCAATATATTTCTCAAATATTCAAATCAATTTCATCTTAGATTTGTTGCTACAAAAAAAAAGAAGCTTGCGAACCCCCTTCCCTATTTTCATACTCCTATATATATGGTCAACGATTTTTATTCCATCGTATGCACAACAAATCACATT
>Ga0079224_100002137_pt1 | contig 23690 bp, 22 predicted proteins | sample Stecom2015_FD_80414 | JGI IMG/M metagenome (GOLD analysis project Ga0079224, IMG submission 80414) | Agricultural soil microbial communities from Utah to study Nitrogen management - Steer compost 2015 | ecosystem: Environmental > Terrestrial > Soil > Agricultural land | place: USA: Utah... | reverse complement strand
GAGCCCGCGGCGAGCCACTGGGACACCGAGCCCGCGGCCGCGGCGGCCGCGATGGCCGAGCGCGTCGGCCGTACCGGCGCCCATCCCGCCACCACTCCCGCCGACGGCGCCGACGCCGCGCTGTGGGCCGCGCTCACCGAGGCGGGCTTCACCGAGATCGGCATCCCCGAGGAACACGGCGGCAGCGGCGGCAGCACGGCCGACGCGCTGTCGGTCCTGCACGCGGTCGTCGGCCGGGGCGCGCTCACCATGCTGCTCGAGCACACGCTGCTGGCCGGTCGCCTGGTCGCCGAGTGCACCGCAGCGCCGCCGAGCGGGCCGGCCACGATGGCCGTCGCGGGCGCCGACTGCCGCATCACACGCGACGGCGGCGCGCCAGATGCCACGCCGCCCACGCCAGACGCCGTGCTCGACGGCTCGGTCACCGGCGTCGTCCACGCCACCGGGGCAGGCATCCTCGTGGTCGTGCTGCCCGGCGTCGACGAGGACGCCGACGAGCGGCCCACCGTCGCCCTGGTCGCCACAGACGCTCCCGGAGTCACCGTGGAGCCGGGCAGCGACCTGCTCGGCGCGCCTTTCGACGACATCCGATTCGACGCCGCGCCCGCGCGGTTGTTCGTCTCCCCCGTCAGCACCGCCGAACTCCGGCGGCGCGGGGCACTCGCCTACGCGGTGGCGCTGACCGCCGCCGCGGGCACGGTGCGCGAGCGGACCCTGCGCTATGCCGCCGAGCGGGTCCAGTTCGGGCGACCGCTGGCGGCCTTCCAAGCCGTGCAGCAGCGGCTGGCCGGCCTGGCCGCCCGCACGGCGCTGATGGAAACAGCGACAGCGGCCGCGATCGCCGACGCGGACAGCGCGCTCGCGCGCACATCGATCGCCGCCGCCAAGGCGGTGACCTCCGCCGCCGCCAGGGAGATCGCCGCCGCCGGGCACCAGATCCACGGCGCGATCGGCTTCACCGCCGAATACGAACTCGGCCGGTCCACCACGGCGCTGTGGAACTGGCGGGAACGCTACGGCTCGGAACGCTTCTGGGCGCGAGAGCTGGCCGCGCAGATCCTCGACGAGGGCGCCGACCCGTGGGACCTGGTGACCGGAGCCGAGACAGCCGATACCGCGGAGGAGGTCTCCCGATGACCATCTCCCCGACCGCCGCCGCGACTGGTATCGACGGGCGCGCCGCCTGGCGCGAGGCCGACGGCGCGACCGGCAACGGCGTGCTCACCGGATTGCGGGTGCTCGACCTGAGCCGCGTGCTCGCGGGCCCCTACACCGCGCAGATGCTGGCCGACCAGGGCGCGGAAGTGCTGAAGGTGGAAGCGCCGGGCGGTGACGAGACCCGTTCCTGGGGACCACCGTTCCTGGACGAGGGCGCCAGCAGCGCCTACTACGCGAGTCTCAATCACAGCAAGGACAACATCGCGCTCGACCTGCGCACCGACGAGGGCCGCGAGATCCTCGGCCACCTGATCGCGGGCGCCGACGTGGTGGTGGAGAACTTCAAGGCGGGCACGATGGCGCGCTGGGGGTTCGACTTCGAGACCGTGCTGGCGCGGCGGCATCCGCGCCTGATCTATTGCCGGATCACCGGATTCGGTGTCGACGGGCCGATGGGCGGCCTGCCCGGCTACGACGCGGTGTTGCAGTCCTTCGGCGGGCTGATGAGCGTCAACGGTTACCCCGACGGCAATCCGTTGCGGGTCGGGGTGCCGATCGTCGACATCGTCACCGCCCACCTCGCGGTCAACGGCATCCTGCTGGCGCTGCTCGAGCGCCACCGCGACGGCCGCGGGCAGCTGGTGGACGCGACCCTGCTGGACGGGGTGATCTCCCTGTTGCACCCGCACGCCGCGAACTGGATCGTCGGTGGCGAGGTGCCACGCCGCACCGGCGACTTCCACCCCACCGTCGTGCCCTACCAGGTGTTCCGGGCCGCCGACGGGGACTTGTTCGTCAGCGCGGCCAACAACAGGCAGTTCCGCGCGCTGGTCACCACTCTCGGGGTGCCCGAATTGGCCGAGGACCCCCGTTTCCGCACCAACGGCGACCGCCACGCCCACCGCGAGCAGCTGGTGTCGATACTGGCCGAGCGGATCGCGCGCAGCTCTCGGGCCGAGCTGGCCGGGCAACTCGAGCGTGCGGGGGTGCCCGCCAGCCCGGTGCACACCGTCGACGAGGCGCTCCAGGCCCCGCAGACCCGCCACCGCGGCCTGTTCCTCGACGATCAGGACTATCGCGGCGTCGGTGTCCCGATCTCGCTGAGCCGCTCCCCGCACCGGCGACCACGTCCCGCCGTGCCGCACGGCGCCGACACCGAGGCGGTGCTGGCGGCGATGGGCTACAGCGCGCGGCGGATCGGCGAGCTGCGCTCGGCTGGTATCTTCGGACACCCGTGAGCGAACCAACCCGAAGCCCCGTGCCCGCCGACAGCGCCCGCGATGTCGGCCGCACGACCGGCCGGGTCGTGGCCGAGCTGGAACGGCTGATCGCCTCGGGCGAACTGCTGCCCGGCCAGCCGATCCGCCAGGTGCTGATGGCCGAGCGGCTGGGCGTGAGCAGGCTGCCCATCCGCGAGGCGTTGCGTCATCTCACCGCCGAGGGGCTGGTCAGCCACGAGCACAACGTGGGCTATACCGTGGCCCGGCTGCGCCAGAGCGATTTCGACCAGATCTACCTCATGCGCGCGGCGCTGGAGCCGGAGCTGCTCCGATCGCTGCCTGCGTTCTCCGCGGCCGCGCTGGCCGAGGTCACCGAGCTCGGGCAGCGGGTCGCCGAGGCCGCGGAGCGGGGCGATGTGCCCGCCATGCGGATGCACAACAAGGCCTTCCATTTCGCGATCTTCGAACGATCGCCGTTGAACCTGGTGGTCGCCGAGGTACGGCGGCTGTGGACGCTGGCCATGCCGTACCACGCCGCCTATCTCTACGACCCCGCCGCCCGAACCAGGGTGGTGACCGAACACGACCAGATGATCGACGCTCTCGCCCGGCACGACAACGAGCGGCTCGTGCGGTTGATGCGCGAGCACCGCCGTGGCGGTGAGGAGAGCGCCGGGATCACGCTGCGCACCACGCGCACGGGCGCCGAGCCCCCGCCCGATCCCGCTGTCCCCGAGGAGTAGCCCCGTGACCGTTCCGACCGGATATCCGCCCTACCGATTCGCCTGGGATGCCGATGTGGCCGTGCTGGTGGCACGGATCGAGAGCACCCGGTCGGGACCGCGCCGCGGCGTCGAGGAGGCCAGGCGCGCGCTCGAGTCGATCGTCCGGCCACCGGGCCCGGCGATGGCGAGCGTGCGCGAAGCCGCGATCGACGGCCCGCACGGGTCGATCCCGCTGCGCGTCTATCGGCCGCACGCGGCGCCGGCGACGGACGCGCCCGCCCTGGTGTGGTTCCACGGCGGCGGCATGATCATGGGTTCGCTCGACTCCTTCGACCGGCTCGCCCGCGATGTCGCCGAGGCGACCGGGGCCGTGGTGTTCAACGTGGGATACCGGCTGGCGCCCGAGCACCGCTATCCGGTCGCCAACGACGAGGCCTACGCGGCGCTGTGCTGGGTGCACGAGCAGGCGGCGCGGTGGGGTGTGGACACCACCGCGATCGGCGTCGGCGGTGACAGCGCGGGCGGCGGGCTCGCGGCCGCGACCGCCTTGCGCGGCCGGGACGCTGGCGGGCCTGCCATCGCTCAGCAGGTGTTGTTCTATCCCGGCGTGGAGCGGCGCGCCGACCGCCCGTCGATGCGGGAGTTCGGCGACTCGCCGTTCCTCACCGCCGCTGACATCGACTGGATGAAGAGCCTGTATCTCGGCGACGACCCGTCGACCGACGACGCCTACGGCGTTCCCGCACTGGCGGATTCGCTGGCCGACCTGCCGCCCGCCGTCATCGCCGTCGGGTACGGCGACCCGATCCGCGACGGCGTGGAGGCCTACGGCGACCGTCTGCGGGAGGCGGGGGTGCCGACCGCGCAGTTGCGCTATCCGGGGGTCGGCCACGGCTTCGCCATGCAGACCGCCTCGGTGGCCCGCGCCCGCGCGGCGATGGCCGAGGTCGGCGCCCTGGTGGCGGCGCGCTTCCGCCTGCCCGTCTGAGGTCCGGCGACGGCACGGCCGCTTTCGAACACCCGGCCCTCCAACAGCACAGCGGCCCCGGAGCTTCGCGCTCCGGGGCCGCGGTGTGTGCGGACCGGGTCCGCCCGCCGATCAGCTCGGCACGGCGGCCGACAGCAGTTTCTTCAGTGGCACACCGGGATCGGACAGTTCGGCCGGTCCCGGTCGTCTGCCGCGCGCGAACGCCGTGCGCAGCGCAAGGAAGTCGGCGGGCGAGTTGAGGCATTCGGCGGCGATCAGGGTGTCCTCGGCGAAGTACAGCGCCACCCGCCGCCTCGGCCGGTCCGGGTCGACGCGAAGTCGCATCGCGGTGTGCCCGCCCATCAACCCCACGATCTGGAGTTTCTGGTCGCCCTGATCGGACCAGAACCAGGGGGCGGGTCGTTCGGGCGCCGGCGCGCCGAGCAGGGTCGCCGCGGCGGCGTTGGCCTGTTCCACCGCGTTGTCCACCGATTCCAGGCGGTACCGCCCGCCCGCGGGCGAGTGGTGCACCGTGCAGTCGCCGATGGCCAGGGTCCAGCCGTCGGAGGCCAGGCAGCGCTCGTCGACGATGATTCCGTCCGCACACGCCAGGCCGAGTTGGCCTGCCAGCTCGGTGCGCGGCTCGGCGCCGACGCCGAGCAGGACGGTGGCGGCGGGGATCTCGCGGCCGTCGGCGAGCCGGACCCCGCGCACCCCGGATTCGTCGTGCACGATCTCGCTGGGCACGGTGGCGAGCAGCATCTCGGTGCCCATGGCCCGGTGGGCCTCGAGCAGCGTCCGCGCGGTCTCCTCACCGACCGCGCGAGCCAGCAGCCGTGGACCCGCTTCCACCACGGTGACCTCGGCCCCGAGCGCTCTGGCCGTGGCCGCCACCTCCAGCCCGATGAAGCCACCGCCGATCACCACCATCGGTCCGGCCGCGACCCGCCCGGCCAGGGACTTGGCGTGGTCGAGCTCGCGCAGCACGAGGACGTCGGGATGCTCGGAACCGGGCAGGCGCGGGCGGCGGGCGGCAGCCCCGGTGGCCAGCACCAGACGGTCGAAGCGCCGGGTCCGGCCGTCCGCGAGGCGGATCACGACACCGTCGCCGGTGCGCTCGACCCGCGCCACGCCGACCCCGATGAGCAGCTCGATGTCCTGGTCACGGTAATGGCCAGGATCGCGCAGCAGCAACGACTCCTCGGTCGCGGCGCCCTTCAACCAGGCCTTCGACAGCGGGGGACGCTGATACGGCAGGTACGGCTCGTGGGAGACGAGGGTGATCTCGCCCCGGTACCCCTCGGCCCGGAGCCGATCGGCGAACTGCACTCCGGCATGTGAGGCCCCGACCACCACGACACTGCGTGGTGGCCGGGCCCCGCAGGTGTCCTGATCCACCGTCATCGCTCAGACCTGCGTCTCGGGGACGGTCACGTGCAGATCGTCGGCTCCCTCGGCGAGGAGGAGCTGGCACGACAGCCGGGAGGTGTCCGCACGGTCCGAGGAGGTGCACTCCAGCATGTCGTCCTCGTCCTCGCCGGGCTCGGGAAACCGCCCGGCCTCGGCGGGATCGAGATAGACGTGGCAGGTCGCGCACGACAGCGTGCCGCCGCACTGCCCGACGATGCCTTTCACGCCGTTCTTGACGGCGGTCGCCATCACCGAGTCGCCCACGGCGCCGTCGACGACCTTCACCTCGCCGCCGGGCTGGGTGTAGAACACTTTGGGCATCGGCGCTCTCCTACCAGGTGACCGGCAGGTGCGTGATCGGCTGGGTGAGATTGCTGTGGTCGATGACGATCTCGCCGTCCAGCTTCAGATTCGGCAGCCGCTTGAACAACTCGGCCAGCGCGATCTGCATCTCCATCCGTGCCAGCGGCGCGCCGAGGCAGTGGTGCAGGCCGTAGCTGAGGGTCAGGTGCAGGTTGGTCTCGCGGCGGATGTCGAAGACCTCGGGACGCTCCATGGCGATGCCGTCGTGGTTGACCGAGCCGGGGTCGACCAGCACGGCCTCGCCCTTCGCGATCAGCTGGCCGTCCAGCTCCACGTCCTCGGTGGCCACGAAGGGCACGAGGCCGCCGCCACCGGCGACCTTGTCGCCCAGCGGCATCCGGCCGTGGCGCAGGATCTCCTCGACCGCCGTCGGGGCGACCGCGTCGGGGTCCTCGAGGAAGACGGCCAGCTGGTCGGGATTGCGCAGCAGGGCCAGCACGCCGGACCCGATGAAGGTGGCGGTGTTGTCGAAGCCCGCGATCACCAGCAGCAGGGCGATGGGCATGATCTCGCCGTCGGTGAGCGTCTCGTCCTTGTCGCGGGCGTTGGCCAGATCGCTGAGCAGATCCTCGCGCGGGTTCTTCCTGCGCTCCTCGATGAGCGCCATGATGTACATGACCAGTTCGGTCATGTTGGCGGTGACTTCCTCCTCGGTCATGCCGGACACCGCCAGGGTCGCCGAACTCCACTTCTGGAACTTCGGCCGGTCCTCGGGCGGCACACCGAGCAGGTTGGCGATCATCTGGATCGGCAGCGCGACCGCGTAGTCGTCGACCAGGTTGGTGGGAGCGCCCTTCTCGATCATCCGGTCGATGAGCTCGTTGGCGAACTCCACCGCGGAATCCCGCATGGCCTTGACCCGCTTGGGCGAGATCGAGCGCTGGACCAGCTTGCGCAGCTTCGTGTGATGCGGCGGGTCCTCGAATTGCAGTGTGGTCTTGAGGAAGTCGGGGAAGTCGAGGAAGTACGGGACCACCCGCTCACCGGTGCGGAAGGGCTCGCGGACGAATCGGCCGTCGCCCAGCATCTCCCGCGCCGCGGAGTTGCGGTGGATGACCCAGACGTCGCCGCCGTAGGGCATCGTCATCTTGGTCATGGGTCGTTCGGCGGCGATCGCGCGATAACGGGCCACCGCGTCGGCGGGCGGCACCGGGGGGAACGGATAGTCGGTGGGGACAGCCGTCTCGGTTGTGCTCATGACAGACTCCAGTCGTAGCGGTTCGGCGGTGGATTCAGGAGACCGGCATCTGGGCCGGGGCGACCACCTGCGGAAGCGCTTCGGGGGTGATCGCCATGATCTGCTCGAACTGCTCGGCGACCGTCTCCACGGTCAGACCGGGGTCGTGGATGCCGACGGTGTTGACCAGCGCCAGCCGGTTGACGATGCCGCCCGCCACGTTGAACACCTCACCGGTGACCTGGCAGGACGGGTGCAGCAGGTAGGCCGCGACCGGCGCGACATGCTCGGGCAGCAGCGCCGTGCGCATGTACTCCATGATCTCCGGCGAGAGCGTGTCGGCCGAGGCCTCGGCCATGCGGGTGCCCGCGCCGGGCGCGATCGCGTTGACCTTGATGCCCGCGGCCAGACCCTCCAGCGCGAGGTTGCGGGTCAGGCCGAACACCGCGCCCTTGGAGCCGCCGTAGTGGGCCATGCCGGGATTGCCGAGCATCGCCTGGGAGATCGTGTTCACGATCCGCGGATTCTCCGCCTTCAGCAGGTGCGGCCAGGCCGCCCGGCAGACCCGCAGCGTGCCGAAGTAGTGGACGTCGAGATGACGCTGGTACTCCTCGTCCGGCACCTGGTCGAAGGGAGCCGTGCGGACGATGCCCGCGTTGTTCACCACGCCGGTGAGGCCGCCGAAGGCAGAGACCGCGGCGTCGATCAGGGCGCGAGCGCCGTCCTCGGTGGACACATCGGCGTTGCAGGCCACGGCCTTTCCGCCCGCGGCGGTGATCTCGGCGACCACGTCGGCCGCCGGATCGTCGCCCTCCACGCCGGAGCCGTCGATGCTCGCGCCGAGATCGCCCACCACCACCGAGGCGCCGCGAGCGGCCAGCAGCAGGGCGTGGGCTCGGCCGATGCCGCGTCCGGCGCCGGTGACGACCACCACGCGATCACTGAAATCCAGTGTTGTCATTGTTTTTTCCTCGATTTCCTGGTCGTCACGGACCGGTCAGGGGCGGGTGTCGCCGCCGCGATGGGCCACCTCGGCCACCCAGATGGCGCCCTGGGCCTCACGGGCCGACTTCTCGAAGTCGAAGACCTCGAACCCGACGGTCATGTAGAGGGTGCCGCGGTCGGGGCCGCCGAGCAGGCAGGCCGAGGCGATGCCCTGCTCCAGCGGCAGCGCCACCGCGTCGGTGATGCCCGACTCGGTGAAGCGCGCGACGTAGCCGCCGCCGGGCATCGCCGCCCACACTCCGCCGTCGGTGTCGAGACCGATGCCGTCGGGCATGAAGGGGCAGGTGGCGAATTCGCGCGGGTTCGACAGGGTCCCGTCGGGAGCGCGGTCGATCACGGTGATCTTGAAGGCCATCACCTCGGCGACGTAGACCTTCGTGCCGTCGGCGCTGATGGCGATTCCGTTGCCGCACAACAGCGGCCCGACCTTCTCGGGGGTGCCGACGGTGCCGTCCGGCTCGACCACGATCAGCGGCGAGGTCACGGGCTCCTCCCCCTTGAACAGGTCGAAGCCCAGCTGGGTGACGTAGGCGCGGCCGTCGGCGTCGACGACCATGTCGTTGGCGGCGGCGAGGGTGAACGGGGACAGGTCGGCGTAGACGCTCAGATCGTCGGGGGCGCCGCCGTTGTGCACCAGCAGCAGCTTCTCGTGCATGGACACCACGATCAGGCGGCCGTCGGGCAGCCAGCCGAACCCGCCCAGCGTGATCGGCACGTCGGTGTGCGCGGCGCGGCCGGTCGCGTCGACGACGACCGTGGCGTTGCCGTCGGCGTCGAGCGTCTTGAGGGTTCCGGTGTACATGTCCGAGAACCAGAAGGCGCCCTCGTGCCACCGCGGGCACTCCGGCCAGGAGTATCCGCTCGAGACCTTGCGGGCCTCGAACGTCGTGGCGCCGGCGGCGGTGACGGCGGCAGCGACGGTGTCGACGGGATTGGTCATGATGTGGACCTTCCGGGAACGGTGACCGATGGAGCCCGCTCCGCGGGCGGCGGAGCCGGTGGGAGCGAGCGACTCACGCGTGAACTGGGTCACAGGGACTTGGCATGTCGAGACGATAGGGCCCGGCTCACGTGCCGGGAGACGGGCTCCCATTCAGCGGGAGACCAGCCGGGGCAGGGGCGGGAATCGCCCGCTCAGCGGGCATTTCCACCGATCCGCGCATCGTCGCGCGCACGGGCGGCGGCATGTCTGCCCGCCCTGCGGCCGAAGTAGGAGCCCGCGCCGAGCTGGGTGCCGCTGGCATAGCCCTTGCTGTCCTGGGCCAGGCTCGGCGCGCACGCGCCGGCCGCGTACAACCCGGCGACGATCGACCCGTCGGCGCGCAGCACCTGACCGTCGGCCGTGGTGCGCAGCCCGCCCAAAGTGAACCCGGCATAGGAGGCCGCGCCGAGGGAGAGATCGAAAGCCGCCCACGGTCCGCTGTCCTGCGGCTCCAGATACTCGGGCCGCTTGTGGAAGTCGGGGTCCTGCCCGAGCGCGGCGTGCTCGTTGTAGCGCGCCAACGTCTCGGTGAGGCTGCCCTCGGGCACGCGCAGCGCCGCCTCCATCTCGGCCACGGTCTCCCAGCCGTCGATGAACGGCACCAGCAGGAAGTCCCGCTTCTCCAGGTGCGCCTCGTCCACGATGAGATAGGCGCGGGCGCCGGGCTGTTCGAGGACGAAGCCCGCGGTGCGGGCGTGATAGGAGTCCTCGGCGACGAATCGCTTGCCGAGGGCGTTGACCACGATCCCGGTCAGGTGCCGAGCGGGAGGATAGATCGGCGCGGTGACGAAACACTGATCCATCTGCTCGACCGCACCACCCACCGACATGCCGAGCCGGATGCCGAGCCCGTCGTCGTAACTCGACCCGAGGGTGTAGGGCTTCTCGGCCAGCGCGGGCACGAACGCGCGCACCATCTCCGCGTTCATCACGAACCCGCCCGCCGCGAGCACGACCGAGCCCGCCCGGATGGCGCCCTGCTCACGGCCGCGCTTCCAGCGCACACCCGCCACCGCGCCGCTGTCCTCGCGCACCAGGTGCGTGGCGCCGGTCTCGTAGTCGATTCGGACGCCGAGTTCGGCCAGCCGCCGCACGAGCAGGTCGACGACCAGCGCCGCGCCTCCGGTGTCGCCTGCCACCGGAACCTTGTGTCCCCGTGGCGCCGGCGTCGCCAGCTCACAGAACGGCCAGACCTTCTCGTTGCCGGTGAACATCAGGCCTTCGGTCCCCGGCTGGATCACCGCCTTCTCCGGGTAGAAGCTGCGCTCGAACTCGAACCCCAGCGCCTCCAGCCAGTGGAAGTGCTCGACGCTGTCGCCGCAGTAGGCCCGGATCTTGGACACGTCGGGTCGCGGCGAGACGGCGGTGAGGTACTTCTGCATCTCCTCCGCCGAGTCGCTGTGGCCTGTCGCGACCTGCACCGGGGTGCCGCCGCCGAGGTAGAAGTGGCCACCGGCCATCGCCGACGTGCCGCCGGCGGCGGCCGCGCGTTCGAGCACGAGCACGCGCGCCCCCGCCGCCGCGGCTTCGGCGGCCGCGCAGCAGCCCGCGATGCCCGCCCCGATCACCACCACGTCGACCTCGTCCGACCACTCGCGCACCGTGTCGAGTGCCACCGCTTCGGGAGTATCCGCATTCATGCCGCAACAGTGACCCGCGACACACCCACGCACCAGAGCGTCTCCCGCCCAATGGAACACAGCACCCGCCGCGGGATCGCCGTCTGCTCCCCTTGGCCGTGACGGCCGAGCGCGCCGTCGAGAAAGGACGTCCCATGCCCACCGCCGCCCGCATCCGGTCAACGGTCACCGAATACGCCCGTCGCATCAGCACGGCCGGCTCCGCCGAGATCGCCGCGCTCTACGCCGAGAACGCCACCCTCGAAGACCCGGTCGGCGCCGAGGTGCGCGTGGGCAGGGAGGCGATCGCCGCCTTCTATCGCGGGCTCGACGGCGTGGACACCACGATGGAACTGCTGACACTGCGGATCGCCGGCGACACCGCGGCCTTCCACTTCCGGGTCACCACCGCACTGCCGAACGGCACCGTCACCATCGAACCGATCGACGTGATGACCTTCGACGAGCAGGGCCTGATCACCAGCATGCGGGCGATCTGGAGCGCCGACGACGTGGTGACCGGCTGACGCCCGGCGGACACCGGGCGCGAACCACCGCGCCCGGTGTCACCGCCCCGCGGCGGCGCGCATCTCCAGGGCGATGTCGACGATCATGTCCTCCTGACCACCCACCAGCTGCCTGCGGCCGACCTCGAGCAGCAGGGTGCGGGCGTCGACCCCGTAGCGCTCGGCGGCGGCCTCGGCGTGACGCAGGAACGAGGAGTACACCCCGGCATAGCCGAGGGTGAGGGTCTGCCGGTCCACCTGCACCGGGCGGTCGCGCAGCGGGCGAACCAGATCGTCGGCGGCGTCCTGCAGGGCGAACAGATCGCAGCCGTGCTTCCAGCCCAGCAGGTCGGCGACGGCGATGAACGGCTCGATCGGACAGTTGCCCGCACCGGCGCCCTGCCCGGCGAGCGAGGCGTCCACCCGGGTCACCCCCTCCTCGACGGCCACCACGCTGTTGGCCACCGACAACGACAGGTTCTCGTGCGCGTGGATGCCGATCTGGGTGGCCGGGTCGAGCACGTCGCGGTAGGCGCGGATGCGTTCACGCACCCCGTCCATGGTGAGCCTGCCACCGGAGTCGGTGACGTAGACACAGTGCGCGCCATAGCTTTCCATCAACTTCGCCTGGGCGGCGAGGGTCGCGGGCGTGGCCATGTGGCTCATCATCAGGAACCCGGACACGTCCATGCCGAGCTCCCGCGCCTTGCCGATGTGCTGGGCGGCCACGTCCGCCTCGGTGCAGTGGGTGGCGACGCGCACCGAGCGCACACCGAGCTCGTAGGCGCGTTCCAGTTCGGCGACGGTGCCGATGCCAGGCAGCAGCAGGCTGGTGAGCACCGCGCTGCCGATGTTGGCGGCGGCGGCCTCCAGCCATTCCCAGTCGGTGTGACTGCCGGGGCCGTAGTTGATCGATCCGCCCGCCAGACCGTCACCGTGGGCCACCTCGATGGCGTCCACGCCCGCGGCGTCCAGCGCGGCCACGATGCGACCGACATCGGCCGGATCGATGCGGTGCCGGATGGCGTGCATGCCGTCACGCAGCGTGACGTCCTGGATGTAGAGGGTGGTGCCGGATTCGGTCATCGCGTCGTTCCTGCCGGTTCGGTCCTGCGCGCCGCGACGGCTTCGCCGACCCGCAGCGCCGCGGAGGTCATGATGTCGAGATTGCCCGCGTAGGCGGGCAGGTAATGGGCCGCGCCCTCCACCTCGAGGAAGATCGAGACCTGGGTGGTCACCGGCCCGTGCCCCGCGGGCACCAGGGTGTGCACGGGCTGATCGGCGGGGATCGGGGTGAACTGCACCTGCTGCTTGAGCCGGTAACCGGGCACGTAGCGGGCGACCTCGGCCACCATGCGGTGCACCGCGGCCTCGATCGCCGCCTGGTCGGCGTCCCCGATCAGGCAGAACACGGTGTCGCGCATGATCAGCGGCGGCTCGGCGGGGTTGAGGACGATGACGGCCTTGCCGCGCGCCGCGCCGCCGACGGATTCGATGGCGTGCGAGGTGGTCTCGGTGAACTCGTCGATGTTGGCCCTGGTGCCTGGGCCCGCCGACTTGGAGGATATGGAGGCGACGATCTCGGCGTAGTGGACCGGGGTCACCGAGGACACGGCCGCCACCATGGGGATGGTGGCCTGCCCGCCGCAGGTGACCATGTTCAGGTTCGCCGCCGCCGCGTCCAGGTGCGCCGTCAGGTTCACCGGCGGCACCACGAACGGGCCGATCGCCGCGGGCGTCAGATCGATGAGGGTCTTGCCGTAGGGGGCGAGCCGGGCCGCGTGCGCGTGGTGCGCGCGAGCGGAGGTGGCGTCGAAGACGATGTCGATGTCGTCGAATCCCGGCAAGGCGATCAGCCCCTCCACGCCCTCGTGACTGGTGGGCACCTTCAGTCTCCGCGCCCTGGCCAGCCCGTCGGAATCCGCATCGATGCCGATCATGGCGCCCATCTCCAAGGTCTCCGACAACCGCAGCACTTTGATCATCAGATCGGTGCCGATGTTGCCGGAGCCGATGATCGCGACCTTGCTCTTGCTCATCTGCCCTCTCTCAGGTGAAGGTCGCCGACACCGAACCGAGCGGCTCGATGTCGGCGCGAATGGTGCTTCCCGGCCGCACCGGCGCCAACGGCCCCAGCGCACCGGACAGGATGATCTGGCCCGCGCGCAGCGGTTCGCCGTATTCGCGGGCGGTGCGGGCCAGCCACAGCACGGCGGCGAGCGGATCGCCGAGGCATGCGGCGCCGTCGCCCGCCGAGACGAGTTCGCCGCCGTCGTACATGCGCATGCGCACCTGCCTCGGCTCGAACTCGCCGAGCCGGAAACGATTGTCCGACAACACGAACAGTCCGCTCGAGGCGTTGTCGGCGACGGTGTCGGCCAGCGCGATGTCCCATCCCGCGACCCGGCTGTCCACCAGTTCCAGTGCGGCGACGGCGTAGTCGACGGCCGCGCGGACGCGTGCCTCGTCGAGCTCGCCCTCGGCGAGGTCTTCGGCGAGCACGAAGGCGATCTCGGCTTCCGCGCGGGGCTGCAACAGGCGCGTCGTGTCGATGCGGTCCGCGGCCGAGACGTCCATGTCGGCGAACAGCACCCCGAAATCGGGCTGGTCCACGTCGAGCTGGCGCTGCACCGCCCGCGAGGTGAGGCCGATCTTGCGACCGACGATCACCCCGCCCGCCTCCTGCCGGTGGCGGGTGAGCCGCTGCTGGACCCGGTAGGCCGCGTCGATGTCGGTGCTGCCGATGAACTCCCTGACCGGCTCGACCGTCACGTGATGGCGCATCGCGTACAACAGACGTTCGGCGGCCTGTTCGACCGCGGAATCCGAGGTCACCGTCGACCCGTCCTCTGCTTCTCGGTGGTTCGGCATGGTGTTTCGGTGGTTCGGCATGGTGTTTCGGTGGTTCGGCATGGTCTTTCGGTGGTGCGGCATGGTCTTTCGGTAATGCGGCATGGTTCAGAGCACGCTGTTCATCTGCCGGGCGATCAGGTTCGTCGCCCAGCGCGGGGCCAGCCGGACGAGTTTGTCGAGCGCGGTGGCGTCCCGGCCGACGAGCACGCGGAACTTCCCTTTCGCCATGCCGTCGACGATGAGTTCGGCGGTTCGTTCGGGCGTGGTCACCGGAACCCGGCGGCCGCCCGAGTCGATCATGGTCACCCCCGAGTTGCCGGTCAGGTTCGTGCTGATATTTCCGGGGAACACCGTCGTGACGGTCACCGTCGTGTCGCGCAGCTCCTGGTACAGGCCTTCGCTGAACTGCTTGACCGCCCCTTTGGTGGCGCTGTAGACGGTCTGCCCGGCGAACGGGAGCAGACCCGACAGGCTCGACACGTTGACCAGCGCGGCTTCCGGCCGCTGCCGCAGCGCCGGAAGGAACGCCAGGCACATGTCGACCGTGCCCCAGAAGTTGACGCGCACGATCCGCTCGATCTCGTCGCGTTCGAGTTCGGCGACGGGCGCGAAACGGTGGATGACGCCCGCGACATTGATCAGACCGTCGACGTGTCCGTGCGCGGCGGCGACGGCCGCGGGCAGGGCGTCGACAGCGGACCGATCGGTGATATCGGCGATGTGCGTCGACACCCGATCGCGCTGGGCGCCCGCCAGCTCGGCGGTCTCCTCGAGCCACTCGCCCCGCAGGTCGATCAGCGCGACGCGGGCTCCTCGGGCGAGCAGCCGCAGGGCGGTCTGCCTGCCGATGCCGTTGCCCGCGCCGGTGACCGCGACGACCTTGTTCTCCAGTTGCATCCGCACTCCTCAGTAGGGACCGGCGTTCACGCCCGCGCCGTAGCCGCGTGCCTGGCCGCGATACAGCCGTAGACCAATCCCTGGCCGATCGTCGCGCCCGCGCCGGGGTAGGTGGCGCCGAAGGCGTTGGCGGCGGTGTTGCCGATGGCGTACAACCCGTCGATCACCTCGCCGTTCTCGCGCAGGACGCGCGCGTGCTCGTCCGCCACCACGCCACCGCAGGTGCCGAGATCGCTGAGCACCATCCGCACCGCGTAGTACGGGGGCTTGTCCAGCGGGGCGAGGTTGGGGTTGGGGCCGATGGTGGGGTCGCCGTAGTACCGGTCGTAGGCGCTCGCACCGCGACCGAACTCGGGGTCGACGCCGGTCTCGGCGTACCGTGCCATCGCGCGGAAGGTCTCGGTGAGCGCGTCCCGCGGCACACCGATCGCCTGTGCCAGCGCCGAGGGGTCCTCGGCACGATGGGCCAGGCCCGCCTCGAACCATGCCTTCGGCAGCGGCTGCCGGGGAAACACCGCCCCGGCCATGATGTAGCGGTTGCGGTAGCGCTGGTCGAACACCAGCCACATCTGCTCGGCGGGGTCACCGCGCCGCTCCCGTTCCAGCAGCGCCTGGCCGAACGACATGTAGTCGGTGGCCTCGTTGAGGAATCGCCTGCCGGTCTGGTCCACCACGAACGAGCCGGGCAGCGACCGCTCGGCGAGCATCACCAGCGGGTCGGCGCCGGGCAGCGGCGCGTAGGCGGGGAACCACCAGGCCTGATCCATCAGCGCCACGGCGGCGCCGAGGTCCTGGGCGGCGGTGATGGCATCGCCGGTGTTGCCCTTCGAACCGAGGCTCGCCCCGTCGGGCAGCGACGGCGACTGGAACTTGTGCCGCGCGCCCATGTCGTGGTCGAACCCGCCTGCGGCGAGCACCACGCCGCGCCTGGCCCGCACCGTCACCTCGCGGTCGTTCTGGCGCACCACCGCGCCGGTGACCCGGTCGCCGTCGCGGAGGAGGCGGACCAAGGCCGTCTCGGTCCAGACGGGAATGCCCGCCCGGAGCACCCCGGCGAACAACCCGGCCGCCAGCGCCTGGCCGCCCGCGAGATACTCGCGGGCGATCAGCATGCCGCCGATGCCCTGCGCCGCGCGCCGCAGGATGCGCGGCAGCGCTTTCGCGGGTGTGCGGACCAGCAGATTCATCCACTTGTAGTCGGCGCCGGTCACCGGCATCGGCACCGGCGCTTCCATGACGCCCGGCCGCAGGCGCGGCCGCTCGGAGCCGAGCACCGACGCGTCGAAGGGACGGCATTCACAGGTGCGTCCCTCGGCCAGTCCGCCCGGCTCTTCCGGGTGATAATCCGAGTAACCGCGGGCCCAGAAGAATTTCATGGGCGTGGTGCGCTCGAGCAGGGCCACCGTGGCCCGCCCGGCGTCCAGGAAGGCCGCGCCGCGTTCCTCGGGTGCGGAATCACCGACCACCGCGCGCACGTAGGTCTGCGCCAGCGCCAGCGCCTCGTCTCCGCCGTCGGGCAGGACCGGGTTCCCCGGAATCCAGAAGGCCCCGCCGGACCGGGCCGTGGATCCGCCCACATAGGGCGTCTTCTCCACGATCAGGCACGACAGTCCCAGGTCGTGCCCGGCGAGCGCGGCGGCCATACCGGTTCCCGACCCGACGACCAGGAGATCGACGACCGTGTCGCGGGCGGGCGTGAGCGGCGGCATCGGCTTCTTGCCCATGTTGGAGGACTCCACTCTCAGAGAAACGGACCGGAATCCTCAACGTAGGTTCGCGTCGAGCGGTCGGCGGTTCCCTTTCCATTGAGCGGGAGAACCTTTCGAGCTCCCGTTGAGCGGGAGCGCGGATTCCGCCTGTTTCGGCCCCCTCGTTAGCGTCCGCGACATGAGCAGCACATGGAGCAGAGAAGAATTGGAAGCAGCCTTTCAGAACTGGCATTCCACCGTGGCAAGGGCCGCTTCCGGCGAGGGCAGCTGGCGTGAATTCGTCGAGCTGTTCACGCCCGACGCCGAGTACCACGAGCCGATGGCAGGCGTCCTGAAGGGGCACGACGCGATCTGGGCGTGGGTCGAACCCACGCTGGCGAAGTTTCCCGGCGCGGCGATGACCTCGTTCCCCGCCTACTGGCACCTCATCGACGAGGTCAACGGCGTGATCGTGGCGAAGCTCAACAACCTGCTGCGGGATCCCGGCGACGGCTCACAGATGGGGTCCGACAACATCAGCATCCTCACCTACGCCGGCGACGGGAAGTTCTCCAAGGAGGAGGACTTCTACGACGTGGGCGAGTTCGTCCGCCTGGTGCCCGAGTGGATCCAGCGGGCAAAGGACCTGGGCACTCTCAGCGCCGAGGAACTCGCCTGGTGCGAGCAGACGCAGCCGGTCACCTCTTCCTGAGCATCGCGACGGGAGGGCATGCGGACCGTCCGTCGAGACAGGAGTTCGACGCGCCTACGGCCGGCCGGTGACGAACGCCGTGACGGCGTCGAGGAACTCCGGGCCACCGGAGACGTAGCCGCCGATGGTTCCGCCGATCAGCACCCCGGCGGGGATGCTGATGCCCCAGATGAGGACGAGGCAGGCGCCGAGCAGGCCTCCCACGACGGCCCCGCCGACCACGCCGGGCAGATTCTTGTCGATCTGCTGCGCGAGCCGCTGGAAGGAGGTCGTGCCCGGCCCTTCCGCGATGTCCGCCGCCGTGGCGGACGCCGTCAGGGTCAGGGTGTGGCCCGCGGCGTCGATGTGGGGTGTGAGGGCGATGGTTCGGCCCTCGGCGGCGTAGGACAGCGGCACCTCGGCGAGCGCTGTTCCGCCATCCGTCTGGAGCAATACGGCACCGCCGGGGCCGAAGCCGAACCTGCCGGTCCCGACGGTGGCGATCACGGCCTCGTCCACCGGTGACACCGTGATCTGGTAGCCGATGCCGTGATCGACCCCGGATACCGTGGCGGCCACGGTATCCGGCGGCGCGGCCGGTTCCGCGTGCGCGGTCGCCGCGGTGATCACCAACGCGGTGGCGACCGTGCAGGCGGCAGCGGCGGTCTTTGCGAACCTCATTCTTCGAACCCCTCCACTCAGGTACCCCGGACAGGTGAACAGAGCCGGACTTCGAGCGATTGTCGGCTGGTGCGGCGAACCCCCTTGCGCAACACGCAGAACCTTACAGCCGAGGTCCGGGGCATCCTCGGGCGGTCACGGAGTGTCGGTCCACCGATCACCCGTCGTCGCCGCCGGACCGGTGCGGCGCTCGCCGCGTCAGGTCAGCCCGACGGTGCAGCCCTCGTCCCGCACGCCGCGATAGCGCGGGCCGGCGAAGGTGCGCAACGCGTGGTCGAGGCGCGGGACCAGGCCGTCCCGGTCGAGGACTTCGCCGAACGGCACGCGATATCCGGCGTGGACGCGATGGAACTCCCACAGCGGCTCCATCTCGGGGTGGCGGCGCCGGAACCCGGGGTCGGCGGGGAACAGGTCGAGCCGCACCATCGCCGATGGGGCGACCTTCGTCGGGTTCCGGTTCACGGTGCGCGATAACGCGACTCCCGCCAGTTCCGGCCAGGCGACCTGCCACGGGTTTCCGCGCGGGTCGTGCCACCGCAGTCCGGCCTGATCGATCACCAATGATCGTGGCCGGGTGATCACCCGCCACAGCAGCGCACCGGTCAGCCCGATCAGCACCAGCACTCCCCCGACGACCGCGACGGCGATCCCCGCCCCCTGGCCGCCGGTGACACGGCCGCTGAGTCCGGCCCAGATCGCGAGCAGGCCGAGTCCGGCGGCGAGGAGGATCGCGGCCGCCGCGCGCTTCGCGACACCTTCGGCCAGGTCGATCACCGCCTGCGGCGGTTGCTGTGGACGCACCACCGCAGCTTAGGCGCTCGGAGTGCCCCGTTGTCGCCGGGCGGTTGACGCGCAGCCGATTTCGCGTGCTCCCGGCCGCCGCTCCCCTCGTGCCATCCCGCCGAAGCGCCTACGAAGGCTTACGCGCGACCACCCGGAACACGATCCCGCCGCGGCCGGTCCGATCGGCGTAGTCGATGTCGAACCCGGCGTCGGCGAGGTAGCCGACCGGCTCGCGGGTCAGATGGTCCGCCGCCATGCGCACCGCCAGCGGCTCGACCCAGCGCATCAGTGTCGCGAGCGCCGCGGACCGGGCCGGACCGTGTTCGACCGCGATGAACACGCCGCCGGGACGCAGCACCCGCCATGCCGAGCGCGCCGCGGCGGCCGGATCGGGGATGGTGCAGAACGTGTAGGTGGAGACCACGGTGTCGGCCGAGGCGTCCGGCAGGTCGAGCCGCTGCACATCCCCGTGGCGCAGTTCCACCGGCACGGTGGCCTGCCGGGACCGCGCGAGCGCGAGCATCGGCTCGGACAGGTCGATCCCGATCACCCGGCGCACCCCGGCGCCGTAGCGAGGCAGGTTCAACCCGCTGCCCACGCCGATCTCGACGGTCACGCCGTGCGCCTGGTCCACCGCCCATGTGCGGCCCTCGCCGAGCAGATACCGTTCCGACCAGTCGAGCTGCCGGTCGTACCCGGCCGCCAGACGGTCGAAAACCCCTTCCACGCGGCTCAATTCATCGATCGCTGCCTTCGCCGACATGGTCCCACCCAACCATCGGCGCGGGCGCCCGCACATCAGGGAACGCCCTGAAATCCCGACTCCCATCCCTGCTCGGAGCTGATCCCACGGGATAGTGCGGCATCAGCGGCCTCGTCCGGGGGCCACGGAGGGCGCCGCGGACGTCGATCGAGTCCGGGCGTGACGGCGGGACCGCTGATTCGGCATCGGGATTGCTGGCAGTGAGCTAGGGTCTGACGCTACCGGGAGACGGCCCGAAGACACTGTTCCACCCGTTCACTCTCACCTGGAGACACTCTTGTCCACTGCGCCGACAGTCCTCCTGCCGGTCGACGGACACCGCGTCCGCCTGTATTCCACGGAGTTCACCGTCGACCCGCACAACGTCTACCGGAAGATGCGGGAGCAGTTCGGTTCGCTGGTGCCGGTCGAACTGGCGCCGGGGGTGCCCGCGACGCTGGTGATCGGATATCGCACGGCGCTGCGCATTCTCAACGATCCCGATCGGTTCCCGGTCGATCCGCGCACCTGGGAGGCGAGCGTGCCGCCGGATTGCCCGGTGCTGCCGGTGTTCCGGTGGCGGCCGAACGCCTCCCGCAATTCCGGGGCCGCCCACGAACGTTTGCGGCAGGCCACCACGGCGGCGGTCGAGGCGGTCGATCTGCACGGCGTGATCGCGGTCGTGGAACGCACGGCCGTGCCACTGATCAACGGGTTCTGCGCGGAGGGGTCGGCGGATCTGGTGAGCCAGTACGCCTTTCCGCTGGTGTACACGGTCGTGAACACCCTGCTGGGGTGCCCGCCGGAGATCAGCGCGAAGGCGGCTTCGGCCACGGCGTCGGTCTTCGACGCAGCGCGGGCGGCCGATGGTGAGCGCGCCTTCGAGGACGCGGTGCGTGAGCTGATCGAGTACAAGCGCGGCCGTCCCGGCACGGATCTGACCACCAGCCTGCTCGGCCATCCCGCGCGGTTGAGCGAGGAGGAGATCCTGCATCAGGTGCTGTCGTTCTACGGGGTCGGGATGGAACCGGTCCAGAGGCTGATCAGCAACGCGCTTCGCCTGATGCTCACCGATGAGCGGTTCGGCGGCGGCATCGTGGGCGGGAGCCTGTCCACGCGCGACGCGATCGACGAGGTGCTGTTCAGCGACCCACCGCTGCCCAACGCCTGCGTCGCCTATCCCCGCCGTCCCGTCCTCATGGACGATGTCTGGCTGCCCGCCCACCAGCCGGTCGTGATCAGCCTGGCGGGCTGCAACGACGACCCGGAGATCGTCGCCGGTGAGCACGCGGGCAACCGCGCCCACCTCGCTTGGGGAGCGGGCCCGCATGCCTGCCCGGCCAAGTCGCTGGGCTACCTCATCGCGCAGTGCGCCATCGACCAGCTCCTCGACGCCCTGCCCGATCTCCAGCCCGCCGTCGCGGTGTCGGAGCTGACATGGCGGCCGGGCCCGATGCATCGCACCCTGACCGAACTGCCGGTCACCTTCGAGCCGTCCCCGCCGCTGCGGGTGGTCTGAGACGCGATGAGCCTTCTCTACACCGTCGTCAGCAACCGGCGCATGGTGTCGATCTCCTGCTGCTGAGTCTCCACGATGGCGGTGGCCATCCGCACGGCGTCGGGGGACTGTCCGTTGTCGATCTCGGTGCGCGCCATCTCGATCGCGCCTTCGTGGTGGGCGATCATGAGGTCGAGGAACAGCCTGGCCGCTTCGGTGCCCTGCGCGTCGTCGAGCGCTCGCATGTCCTGTTCGCTCATCATGCCCGGCATGTCGCTCATGCCGGGCATGCCCGTCATCCCGGGCATCTCGTGGCCTGGCATGTCGTGGCCCGGCATGTCGTCCGGCGTCGGGCTCGGCTCGCCCCACTGCTCGAGCCAGGCGGTGAGCTGATCGATCTCCGGGGACTGAGCGGCCTTGATCTGCTGGGCCAGGGCGGTCACGGATTCGGGGATGTCCTGTTTCCCCAGCAACGTGTCGCTCATCTCCACCGCCTGGGTGTGATGCGGGATCATCATCTGCGCGAACGTCACGTCGGCCTGGTTGTGCGCGGCGGCGTTCTCGGTGGTCCCGGTCGTGGCGGTGCTCTCGGCCGTGGTCGGCGCCGCGGTGGTGTCGGTGTCGGAGTCGCCGCACGCGGCGGCGCTCAGCGCGACGGCGAGCACGGCGGCACCCGCGGCGAGGGTCTTCTTCGTGTTCATGAGCGGTTCCTTTCGCTGGACAGGACGAGGCGACCGGGATCGGCACGAGTCGTGGCCGGTCGGGCGCGCTCCTCGGTTCTCGGCGCCCAGCATGGCCGGCTCACCTCGGCACTTCGATGGAGGTCGTATGAAGATTTGCTCGAGAAAGGCGGGCGCGGCGGTATCGACACGGCGAGCCGGTGAAGATGGGGACCATGGCATCGTCCGCACACCCACCGGCACTTCCCAGCGACTCCGCGCCCGCCCGGCGGCCCGGCACCGGGTCGAGGGCGATGGTCGTCGAGGACGAGGCGCCGCTGGCGAGCCTGGTCGGCAGCTATCTGGAACGCGATGGATTCGATGTCACGATCACCGCTGACGGCCACGACGCCGTCGCGCTGGCTCGGCGGGTCGATCCCGATGTGGTGGTGCTGGATCTCGGTCTGCCCGGGCTGGACGGAGTCGAGGTGTGCAGGCAACTGCGCACCTTCTCCGACACCTACGTCGTGATGCTGACCGCCCGCGCCGACGAGGTCGACACCCTCATCGGACTGTCGGTCGGCGCCGACGACTACATGACCAAGCCGTTCAGCCCCCGCGAGCTGATGGCCCGCATCCAGGCCATGTTGCGCCGCCCGCGCACCACGACCACGCGACCGGCGGGCACCGGCACTGCTTCCCGCACCCGTGTGTTCGGTGATCTCACCATCGACGTCGACGGCCGCGAGGTGACCGTCGCCGGAACTCCGGTGGCGCTCACCCGCACCGAATTCGACGTCCTCGCCGCCCTGGCACGCGATGCGGGCGTGGTCCTGACCCGCGCTCGGTTGGTCGACGCGGTCTGGGGTCCGAACTGGATCGGCGACGAGCACTTGGTCGACGTTCACATCGGTCACCTGCGCCGCAAACTGGGCGACGAGGCCGGCCGCGGACGTTATGTGCGCACCGTCCGCGGGGTCGGCTACCGGATGGGCAGTGGGACATGAAAACCGCACTCCGCCCGCACGATCCACGTGGCGAGGACGAGCACGCACCGTCCGCCGCGAGTTTCGGCACCCGCCTGTTCATCGCCCTGACCGCAGTGGTCGTCGGCTGCGCCGTCATCGCCTGGATCGTCGCCTCCACCGTCGCGCCGGGGATCTTCAACGACCATCTCGGCATGGCGGGCATCGAGCACGGCTCGAGTCAGGCGGCTCATGTCGAGCAGGCCTTCGCCCAATCGATCCGGCTCGCCTGGGGATTGGCCGTCGCGCTCGCGGTGCTGCTGGCGCTCGCGGTGAGCTGGTACATCACCCACCGGGTGCAGCGTTCGCTGGTCGCCGTCACGTCCTCCACCGCCCGCATCGCCGGCGGACACTACGACAGCCGCGTCCCCAGCCCGGGCCTCGGCCGCGAATTCGACGAACTCGCCACCACCGTCAACGAACTCGCCCGTCGCCTCGAGGCCACCGAGACCACCCGCCGCAGAATGCTGGCCGACCTCGGCCACGAGATGCGCACCCCGATCGCCACCCTCGACTCCTACCTGGAAGCACTCGACGACAACGTCCGCGGCTACGACGACGACACCCGGCACGTGCTGCGCGCCGCGACCCACCGCCTCGAACGACTCGTCCAGGACATCGACGCCGTCTCCCGCGCCGAGGAACACCTCACCGACCTCCACCCGGTTCCCACGACCACCGCGACGCTGGTCACCCACGCCGTCCACACCGCTGGTGAACAGTTCGACGCGAAGGGCGTCGCGCTGCGCACCGCGATCCACGACTCCGCCACCGTCACCGTCGATCCCGACCGGCTCGCCCAGGTCTTGGCCAACCTGCTCCACAACGCGCTGCGCCACACCCCGACCGGCGGCGAGGTCACCGTCAGCAGCTGGCTGACCGGCCGCGACCGCGCCGAACTCGCGGTCACCGACACCGGAGACGGCATCGCCCCCGAACATCTCGACCACCTCTTCGACCGGTTCTACCGCGCCGACCCCGCCCGCACCCGCCACCCCGGCGGCAGCGGTATCGGCCTGACCATCTCCCGCGCACTGGTCG
>Ga0079224_100002136_pt1 | contig 23694 bp, 19 predicted proteins | sample Stecom2015_FD_80414 | JGI IMG/M metagenome (GOLD analysis project Ga0079224, IMG submission 80414) | Agricultural soil microbial communities from Utah to study Nitrogen management - Steer compost 2015 | ecosystem: Environmental > Terrestrial > Soil > Agricultural land | place: USA: Utah... | reverse complement strand
CCGGCAGCAGATGGAAAAACTCAAAGTACTCGTCGTGGACGACAGCCGAGACACCGTGGAGCTCATGCAGCAGCTGCTCGAGTTCGACGGGCACGAGGTGTCGGTGGCCTTTCGGGCCGAGGAAGCCCTCGAGACCCTGAAGGCATTCGGCCCGGACGTGGTGCTGTGTGACATCGGGCTTCCCGGGATGACCGGCTACGAGTTCGCGCAGGCCGTGAGAGAGGCTGAGCCGGGCTCGCCGGTGTACCTGGTCGCGCTCACCGGCTACGGCAGCGAATCGGACCGCGCGCGCACGCGGGACGCCGGCTTCGACGAGCACCTGACCAAGCCGGTGCCTCGAGCCGAGCTCCTGGCGGCGTTGGAGCGGGCGGCGCGCAACAGAGCCGCCTCGGCGCCGGCCGCTACTTACACTTGAGCTCGCCGAGCGCCTTCTTGGCAGCGACCCCCACCCCGGCGCTGCCCCCGAGCTCGGCGGCCTTGCGCAGGGCAGCGCACGCCTGGGCCTTGTTGCCCGCGCCCTTGAGGTGCTGGCCCAGATAGAAATGAGCGGGGGCGAAGCCAGCGTCGATTTCGATGGCCGCCCGATAGTCGGCCTCCGCGCCGGCGTCGTCCTTCAGACCGTGCCGGCACACCCCGCGGCGCACGTGCAGATCCGCCGACGGCTTGACCTTCAGCGCTTGGTCGAGCACGGCGACGCACTCGGCAAACGCGCCGAGCTTGCCGTTGAGGTTGGCCACGGCCCCGGCCAGCGCGGGATCTTCGACCCGCTCGATCTTGCGCAGGACCCCGAGCGCCTGGTCCCGCTTGCCGGCGTCGGCCAGGAGCCGGGCGTAGCCATACGCGAGCGCCATGTCCCCGGGTTTGGCGGCGACCGCCGCGGCGTACGCCTGCTCCGCCTCCGGCGCCTTCCCGAGCGCCTCGAGCGCGAGGGCTCGGTTGGTCAGCAGCTCGGGGTGGCGGGGGGCAGCTTGCAGCGCGCCGTCCACGACCGCGAGGGCGCGATCCGCCTGCTCCTGGTCGAGCAGCAGCGCGCTCAAGTTGACAGCGGCGTCGACCAGCTTGGGATCGAGCTCGAGCGCCTTTTGGTAGTTTTGCTCGGCGGGCGCGGCGTCGTTCAGCCCTTCGCTGGCCACCCCGAGGTAAAAGGCCGTCTGCGCATCGCCCGGGTTGTCGGCTCGCGCCTGCTCGAGGACGGCCTTGGCGCCCGCGTAGTCTTCCGCCTGAATCAGGCGGATGGCCTCTTCGACCTTCGCGCTCGAGGCCGGCGCGGCCTCGGCCGGGGTGTCGTCGAGCGGCGGCGGATCCTCGGCGCTTTGGGGAGGCGGGCTCGATCCAGCGCAGCCGAACGCCCACAACACCAATAGCCCGCTCGCAGCGCTCGCAAACCTGCTCTTCCGCATTCCGTTCGTCCTGTGCTCCGGCCCTCGAAGGCGCGGGGCGAGTATGGCCGACGCCGCGGGCGGCGTCACCCCCATTACTGGGGCCGCGGACGGTCGGCTTGCTCGAGCTCGGCGATGGTCGCCAGCAAGCGAGCCCGAATATCCCCTAGCCGCTCGGCCTCCGTCACCTTGCCGCCATCGGCTTCGCTCACGTAGAACACGTCGGCGACCGCCTCCCCCTCGGTGTTGATCTTGGCGAGCGCGATGGTCAGTCCGGCGCGCTGCAGGGCGGTCGCGAGCCAAAACAGCAGGCCCTGTCGATCGCGGGTCGTGATTTCGATCACCGTGTGACCGCTCGCCGCGCGGTTGTCGAAGCTGACGCGGGTCGCCACTTGCGGCGTGGGACGGGATGACCAGCGCGGGCGCTCCTGCTTGCCGAGCACGAGCTCCGTGGGCGACAGCTCCCCCGCGAGCAGCCGCAGCAGATCGCGCTCCAAGCGAGGCACGAGCTGCGCGACCGCCGCCGCACCCGAGCCGCCCTTCACCCAGAACAGATCAAGCGCCCGCACCCGCGCGCCGTCTCCGAAGGAGTGGATCTGTGCCCCCACCACCTGGAGCCTCGCCGCCGCCAGGGTCGCGGTGATCAAGGCCAAAAGCCCGGGGCGATCATCGGCGATGAACCCCAGCTCGACGTACGGCTCGTCTCGGGTGATGACGGTGACCGCCGCCGTTGCGTCGTCCGAGGCCCGGGCAAACTCCGCGTGCCGAAGGATCTCCTCCGGTCGGTTGGCGAACAGGTAGCGCTCCGGCATGGCGTCGAGGAACCGTGAGCCGAACGGCTCGGCTTGACCGTTCAGCGCTTGCCTCACTTGCGCGCGAATCTGCGCGGCGCGCTCGCTCTGAGCTTGCGGCCCCTGGCGCATGAACCGATCGGCGGCGACGTACAGCTCGTCGAGCATGCGCGCCTTCCAGCTGGTCATCGCGGTCGGGCTGGTCGTCGACACGTCCACCACGGTCAGCAAGTACAGCTCCCGCAGGCCTTCGCGACCGCGGACTTCGCCGCAAAACTTCTCGAGCGTGCGCGGGTCGTCCAGATCGCGCCGCGTGGCCACGTGGTACATGGTCAAGTGCTTCAGCACCAGGTGCTGCACCTCGCGGATGTCCTCCTCGGGCAGGCGCAAGCGCGCGAGGATCTCGCTGACCATCTCGGCGCCCCGCTCCGAGTGGTTCTTGCCGCCGATGTCCTTGCCGACGTCGTGCAGCAGGGCCGCGAAGAACAGCACGTTCGGGCGGGAGATCTCGGCAGCCAGGCGCGAGGCGAGCGGGGATTCGTCCGCGAGCTCTCCGCGGGCGAGCGCGCGCAGCTTGTCGAGCGCCGCCACCGAGTGCACATCGACGGTGTAGACGTGATAGACGTCGTGGTGCACGCGCCCGATCACCGGCGCAAACTCCGGTACCATGGCCACCAGCAAGCCGACGTCGTGCAGCTCGCCCAGCACCGATCCTTGCTTGAAGCGGGTGCGCTGCACGGTGGTGCACAGCCGCACGAACAGCTCGGCCGCTTCTTCGCTCTGCCGCAAGCGCTCGCCGAAGGCCGGCAGCGACGCGATGCGGGCGATCGCGTCGCGCGCGTAGCCATAGACGGGCACGCCGAGGCGGATGGCCGCTTCGTAGCAGCGCAGGGCGAGCGCCGGCTCGCTCTCGAGCGCGCCCGGATGCGCGAGCGTCACCTCGCCGTTGATGAGCTTCAACCCCCGCCCCAAATTGGTGATGCGCGGCTTGCGCGTCGGAGGCGGCATCGCCCGACCGACGATCGTCTCGCGCGCCTTCGTCAACGTGCGCGCGTGACGGTAGTAGTCGCTCATGAAGCGCTCGACCCCCGGTCCGCCCGAGCCGTACCCGAGGTCGGTCGCGAGCCGCTCCTGCCGATCGAAGCTCAGCCGATCGGAGCGGCGGCCCGCGTAGCTGTGCAGGAGGTTTCGCACGCGCGCGATGAGGTGGCTGGCCGCCTCGATCTGCTGCCATTCGCGCGGGACGAGGATGCCGACCCGCACCAGGTCGGACAGCTCGCTCACCCGCCAGCGGGCGCGGGCGGCCCAGTGCGCCACGTCCAGATCCCTGAGCCCGCCCGGTCCGTTCTTGACGTCGGGCTCGAGCAGGAACACCGAGCCGCCGTAGCGCTCGTGGCGATCGTCACACCGCTCGCTCAACCGGTCCAAGAAGTCCCGGATGCTCCCGGGCCCGAACAACCCCTCGTAGGCCCGCTCGAGCATCGCCTTGCTGGGCAGCGGATCCCCAGCGATCACGCGCCAATCGAGCAGCGAGGTCGCGGTCGGCAGATCGGTCCGGGCAAGCTCGATCATGGCGTCCGCCGTGACCACTTGGTGGCCGATGCTGAGGCCGACGTCCCAGAGGGGATAGAGCAGCGCATCGGCGATCGGACCGCCCTGCTCGATGCTGCCGACGCACAGCAGGCGCACGTCCAGATCGCTGCAAAGGGCCACCGCCCCCCGCCCGTAGCTGCCCACGGCCGCGAGGCTGACCGGCTCCCACTTCCCCTGCTTGAGCAGCGCACCGTGCACCGCGTAGAACAGCGAGCACAAAAGGCCGTCGAAGATCTTTGCGTAGCGGCTGGAGGCCGGCACCCCGGCCTGCTGATCGCCCGCCCGCACCATCTCTCCGACCTCGCCTTTGTGTCGGGCGAGGTACCCTCGGAGCTCGTCGACGAGCACGGGTGAGCACTGCTCCAGGAGCGGAGCCTTCGTTTCCAGAGCGGCGCTGCTAGTCACGGGGCCGGCGTGTTATAGCGCAGGACAGACCGGGGGTCCGATTTCCCACCCGGGGGGCCGCGATCTTTTGCTGGGCCTCGGACCGATTTCCATTAAAATCGAGGGTGATGCTCTCCCGCCGTAGCTTCTTGTCGCTGAGCTCCGCTGGCGCCGCCTCGTTGCTTTTGCCGTTCGGAACCGCTCACGCCAGCGTCTTTCGGGCCATTGGCCTCGAGGAGCTGGTCTCCGCGAGCGACACCGTCCTGCTGGCGACCCCCCTGTCGAGCGAGAGCCGCTGGGAGGTCGTGGCCAGGCGCCGCCGGATCGTCACCTACACGCGCGTCCGCGTCGACGAGGCGCTCGTCGCCGATCCCAAGAGCACCGAGGAGCTGGTCCGCACGCTCGGCGGACGGGTTGGCGACATCGGACAGGTCGTGCACGGCGAGGCAGTCCTGGGCGTCGCCGAGCGGTCGGTGCTGTTCTTGGGGCGCCCCACCGAGCAAGGCGCGCGGGTCGTCACCGCCATGGCCCAGGGCCACTACCCGCTGCTCGCCGATCCCAAGGGTGCGCTGCGGCTGCGGCCGAGCCCGCGCCTCGGCGAGCTGTTGGAGCGCAAGGGGCAGTCGGCAGTGGATCTGCTGTCCGGGCGCAGCCTCCCCGAAGCGACCCGCCTCATTCATCGAGCCGTGTCCCGCTGACCCCGTTGCGAGGCGAGTCGATGGGCGAGTCGCCGCGTGCGAGCTCGCTGCTCGTGGTCGCCGGCGAGCCGTCGGGCGACGAGATGGGAGCGGCCGTGGTGTCGCGGCTCGGTCAGCCGGGCTTCGGCATCGGGGGCCCGGCGCTGCGCGCTGCTGGCCTCGAGACGCTGTTCGACGCCGAGCCGCTCGCGAACATGGGCGTGCGAGCGCTGATGCGCGGCTCCGCTGCCCTGCGCGCCGCGCACACGCTCGAACGGGAGCTTGCGCGGCGGCGTCCCGCGGCGGCGCTGCTCATCGGCTTCAGCGAGTTCAACGGCTGGCTGGGGCGCCGCCTGCGGGCGCGCGGCGTGCGCGTGCTGTGGTATGCGCCGCCGCAGGCGTGGGCCTGGCGCCCGTGGCGTGCCCGGGCCGTACGCCGGGCGTGCCACCTGGCCGCGGTCATCCTGCCGTTCGAAGAGGCGTTCTGGCGCGAAGCGGGCGTCGACGCGCGCTACGTCGGCCACCCCGCGCTGGAGTTCGTGCAAGAGTCGCGTCCGAGCGTGCGCCGCCGCCTGAGCTTCACGCCACGCGCGGAGTACATCGCGCTCTTGCCCGGCAGCCGAACCCAGGAGGTGCGCCGTCATTTGCCCGCGATGTTGCGGGCGGCCGCGCTGGTGCGGGCCGAGCGGGGAGCGCTCGACGCGCGGGTGGTGCTGGCGCCGGGCCTGGCCAGGCGGGTTGCCGCTTGGGCGGAGGATGAAGCCACCAAGGCGGGCACCGGGGTGTTGTACGGGGCGGCCCCGGGCGTACTGCCAGCCTTCGACGCTGCCTTGTGCGCGAGCGGGACGGCCAGCCTAGAATGCGCGCTGGCGTCGGTCCCACCCGTCATCGTCTACCGCAGTGATGCGGTCACGGCGTGGGTCGCGCGGCGCCTGGTGCGGGTCGAGCACATGGGACTGCCGAATCTGCTGCTCGGTGAGCGGGCGTTTCCCGAGCTGCTCCAGGAGCAGGTCGCACCCGGGGACATGGCGTCCGCCCTGCAACGGCTGCTCGACGACCGATCGCGGCTCGGGGCATGCCAGCGCGTCCGCCAGCGTTTGATCGAGCCGCTGGTCGGGCCGGGAGCTGATACGCTCAGGCCCCCGCCGTCGGCCCGGGTCGCGGCGCTGCTCGAGCCATGGCTTCGCTGACCCGCCCGTCCGAATCCGGTCCCACCACCGCCGCGTCCGTCCCGCTTGCCAGCGCGGGGCGGCGCTGGCTGCGGTTGGCGCTGGCCCTGTCGCTCGGGTTGCTCGCCCTCAGGCTCCACGTCGCGCTCCGCATCGGCTTTGGGGACGCCGAAGCCTTGTACGTGACCTACGGCTTGCATCCACAGCCGGCCTACCTCGATCACCCCGGCTTCATCGGGACGCTGGCGCGCCTGCTGGCGCCGGCCGGGGACGTCGCGGAGGCGACCCGCGTGCACGTGTTCACGGCCATGTTCGCGACGCTGGTGCCGTGGCTGGGCGGGGCCGCGGCGCGCGCCGCCGGCGCGAGCTTGGAGGGCGTCGCGAAGACCACCCTCGCCCTGCTGCTGGTCCCGGAGCTCAGCCTCGGGCTGTTCGCGTTCAGCCCCGACTTGCCGCTGGCCGCCTTCTGGCTGTTGGCGCTCGCGCTCGCTGCCGCGGCGCTCCGGCAGCCCGACCGGAGCTTCGCCGCGTTGATGGCGACGCTCGGCGCAGGCGTGGCCGTCGGGCTCGCGACCCTCTCCAAGGCGAGCGGCGCGTTGCTCGGGCTCGCGGTGCTCGCGGCGTTCCTCACCAAGCCCGCCCGCAGCCGCTGGCGCACGCCGGCGCCGTGGGCAGGGCTCGCGGTGTCGCTGGTGCTCGTCGCGCCCGTCGTGGTGTGGGAAGCGCGCCAGGGGTTTCCGATGCTCGAGCACCGCCTGGTCACGACCCAGGCCGAGGCGGGCCTGTCTTTCAGGAACCTGGCCGCGCTGATCGGCGGCCAGCTGCTCTACGTCACACCGCCCTTCCTCGTCGGCGTCGCCGTGCTGCTGCGGCAGCTCGGCCGCGGGCGTCATTTGGACGCCGTGTCGCGGCTGCTTTGGCTCGCGACCCTCGTCCCAGCGGCGGTGCTGATCCCGCTCTGCTTGTGGTCCCGGGTGGCCGAGCCGCATTGGCTGGCGCCCGCGTACCTCGCGGCGGCCGTCGAGCTCGGCCGGCGACCACAGGCGATCGGGCGGAGGCTCGGGAGCGCGTGCGTCGCCACCGGCGTCGTCGCCGTCCTGATCGGTTGGATCTGGGTGGCCACCGATCTGCCCCCGAAGCTGCTCGGCGATGGGTACCGCGCGCGCTACGATCTCGCCAACGACCTGCACGCGTGGGGCCCCGGACGGCGGCTGCTGCGGGACGCCGTCGCAGACGCGATGCTGCAAACTCGCCGGCTCCCCGTGGTCGTCGGCCCGCACTGGACGGTGTGCGCGCAGGCCCAAGCCGCGCTCGGCCCGCGCGTCCCGGTGGGCTGCCATTCGCCCTTGCCCGACGATTTCGATCGCTGGCTGCCGCCGGAGCGCTGGCAGCAGGCCGCGACCGTTCTGTACGTGAGCGACGATCGCTTCCCCGCCGATCCGCAGCCGCTGTTTCCCGACCGAGCGGTCATCGGCGTGGGGCGCGCCGAGGTCCGGCGCGGCGGTCAGGTCGTTCGCACCCTGCGCGTCGTCCGCCTCGATCGCTCCGTCGGGGTGTCGCTCGCGTCGCCGCGCTGACGCCTCAGGCCACCGTCGCCTGCGCCCGCAACCCGGCGGCGGCGATCAACGCCTCATCCTCGCTCGGCCCGGGATTTTTCGTCGTCAGCAAGCGATCGCCGTAGAAGATGCTGTTCGCCCCCGCGTACAGGCACAAAAGCTGCGCCTCGCGCGGCAAATCCGTGCGCCCAGCGCTGAGCCGCACCCGCGAGCGCGGCATCAAAATGCGCGCCGTCGCGATCATCCGCACGAGCTCCAGCGGATCGATCGGGGGCAGCTCCGCCAACGGCGTCCCCTCGACCCGCACCAGCGCGTTGATGGGCACGCTCTCCGGCGGCGGATCGAGCTTCGCCAGCTCGATCAGCATCGCGCAGCGATCGTCGACGCTCTCCCCCATACCGATGATCCCGCCAGAGCACACCGTGATCCCGGCCTCACGCACGTTGCGCAGCGTCGCCAAGCGATCATCGTAGCCGCGGGTGCGAATGATGGAACGATAGTGCTCGCGCGACGTGTCGAGGTTGTGGTTGTAGGCGTCCAGCCCGGCCTCTTTCAGGCGGGCCGCTTGCTCGGCGGTCAGCATGCCGAGCGTCACGCACGCCTCCATCCCGAGCGCCTTGACCCCCTTGACCATGTCGAGGACCCGGTCGAAGGCCGGGCCGTCCTTGACCTCACGCCACGCGGCGCCCATGCAAAAGCGCACGGCGCCGTGTTCCTTGGCGCGGCGCGCCGCCGACAGCACGTCGTCGACCTTCAGCATCGCCTCGCCTTTGACCGGCGTCTCGTAGTGCGACGACTGCGGGCAATACGAGCAATCCTCCGGGCAGCCGCCGGTCTTCACGCTGAGCAACGTGCAGAGCTGCACCTCGGCGGCAGGGTGGTGGGCGACGTGCACCTGACGCGCGCGATCGATCAGCTCGAACAGCGGCAAATCGTGGATCTGCCGCACGTCGGCGACGGTGAGGGCTCGGGGGCTCTGGGTGGACATCGAGGGATCCGGGGCGCCGCGCTGGCGCGCCCTCTGGCGGGCGCTCACGGCTGCGCCAAGCACCTTGGTGTCCAGGGACGGAATTGAACCGCCGACACGTGGATTTTCAATCCACTGCTCTACCGACTGAGCTACCTGGACGCGGGTCCCGGGTGGGGTCCGCCCCGCCGTGGAGCGGGAGCCCGCGTATTAGCGCATGGGGTGGCGGCGATGCAAGCACGGTCGAAAGTTGCTCGAGGGGGCGGCTTCTGCCTATGAGGAGCCTCCATGCACTGGAGCGCAAAATCGGCGACCGCTCCCAGGGCGTCGGCCTGTTTGCCGCTCGTGGCGGCGCTGCTCGGGATCCTGGCCGCCTGCCGGTCGGCGTCGCGCGACCCGAGCCCCTCCGGGGCGAGCCTGACACCGGAGGCGGAAGCGCAGCAAGCACGGGGCCAGCCGGTGCCCGAGCTCCGGCCCGGGCCCCCTTCCCAGCCCGCCCCGTTCGCCAGCGATCCGCTCTGGGTAGCGGCGCACACCAGCCGCTCGGAGATCGACCTGGAGCGGCTGGCCAACCGAGAGAGCGCGGCCGGGTTGATGGGGGCGGTGACCAGCGGCGGCGATCTGGCCCACACGGGGCTTTTGGCGCTGCCCCACGCGGAGGACGCGGAGCTGGCGCTGGGGCAGCTCTGCGCTTGGATCCCGAAGAGCTCGCCGGTGGGTCGAAGCTGGCTGCTGCGGGCCGTCCACGACGTGGCCGCCCACGGGTTGCCCTACGGCGAGCGCCTGGATGCCAGCGGCTGGCAGCGCTGTCAGGGGGTGCTGGCCGAGGTCGCTCGCGACGGCGCCGTCGGGCCGGGCGAGCGCGACCTGGCCGCGAGCGCTCGCGCCCTGATCGAGGCGGCGCGGTGATATCCTCGAACGCTCGATGAGCTCTGGAGCCTACGTCGCCTCGAACCCCTACGGCTCCGAGCAGTACCTGCACCAGATCCTGGCCAAGGCCGTCGCGTCCGGCGCGCGGGACGTGCATTTGAAGGTGGGCAAGCCGCCGGGCGCCCGCGTGCGGGACGACCTGGTGTTCTTTCGCCTGGAGAGCTTGCGACCCGCCGACACCGAGGCCGTGGCGCGACACCTGATCCGTGACCCGGCAATTCTGGAAAACCTCCCGGCGCTGAACGAGCACGACACCTCGTACGCGGTCGCGGGCGTCGGGCGGTTCCGCGTGAACATCTACCGACAGCGGGGCTCGCTCGCGGTCGTCATGCGCGCGATCCCGTTCGAGGTCCCGGATCTGCAGAGCCTCGGGCTGCCGGAGGTGTGCCGCGAGCTGGCGGAGAAGGATCGCGGGCTCATCCTGTGCGTGGGCGCCGCGGGCAACGGCAAGAGCACCACGCTCGCGGCGATGATCCACCACATGAACCAGACGCTGTCGCGGCACGTCATCACGATCGAAGATCCGATCGAGTACCTGCACGCCGATCAGCATTGCTCGATCTCCCAAAGGGAGATCGGCATCGACACCCGAAGCTTCGCCGATGCCCTGCGCGCGGCGCTGCGCCAGGATCCGGACGTGATCCAGGTCGGCGAGATCCGAGACTCCGAGACGATGGACATCGCCCTCAAGGCGGCAGAGACCGGGCACCTCGTGCTGAGCACGCTGCACACGCCGGATGTCGTGCGCACCATCAACCGCATCCTCGCGCTGAGCGGCGGCGACGCCGACAACTTGCGCGAACGGCTGGGTGACGCCCTGCAAGGCATCATCGCCCAGCGCCTGCTCCCGAGATCGGACGCGCCGGGCGTCGCGCTCGCCACCGAGCTCTTGGTGTGCACGGGCTCGGTGCGGGAGAGCATCAAACGGCCGCTGGGCAACCCGCCGCTGCGCGAGCTGATGGAGAGCGGGAGCGAGCTGTACGGAATGCAGACCTTCGAGATGGCCATTCGGCGCCTGTTGCAGCGAGGCGTCATCGACAAGGACACGGCGCGGGCCGCCGCTGCCTTCTGACGGCGATCGCGGCGGCTGGCGCGCGCCGTGCATGCGGTCGACCGCATGCGCCGCTCCGTCCAGTCGCTCGCGGCATGCATGGCCGCTGCTCTGCTCGTCGCGGGGTGCCCGCTCGCCGTGTCCGACGAGTACCAGGTCACCGCCGCAGACAACCCCGAAGCGGGGACGATCGCCACACCGGAGCAAGCTGCCCCAGGGGGGAAAGACCCCTCCCCGCCGAACCGCTCCGACGCGGCGCCTGGCAAACCGGCACCCGAGCCAGACGCCACGAAGGCCCCCCCCGACCGCGGCGCGGATCGGAAGCAGGCCGCCTGCGAGAGCGTCTGCAGCGCGGGGTGCAGCGGCGACGTCTGCTCGATCGACTGCAGCGCTCAGGAACACTGCGAACGCGCCAAGCTCGACTGTCCCCCGGGCCGTCGCTGCACCATCGTGTGCGGGACAGGCTCCTGTAAAGAGGCGACGATCCGCTGCCCGGACAGCGAGTGCGACATTCAATGCAGCGGCGACAAGGCCTGCGCCGAGGCGCACATTCGCTGCGGCGAAAAGCCGTGCACCGTCACCTGCGTTGGTGACGACGCCTGCGAGGACGCGACCCTGGACTGCGACCCTGGCAGCTGCACCACGAGCGGCGCCGTCGCCGAGTGCGATGATGACGCGTGCGACGATTGAAGGTCCTCAGCCTCCCGGCTCCATCACCTTCAGGCTGGGGGTCCTGGCGAGCTCGCCGCGGCGCACCAGGAGCAGCTCGCAGCGCGCGGCGCCGAGGCCACGCTCGATGACGTGAGCCGCGCGCTCGGGCTGGCCGGGGCCGCAGGTGAAAAAATCGACGGCGGCGTACCCGAGCTCCGGCCAGGTGTGGATCGACAGGTGGCTCTCTTGCAGCAGCAGCACGGCGGCGACCCCCTGCGGGGTGTAGCGATGCTCGAGCGCGCCCACCACCGTCACCCCGGCCGCCCGCGCCGCCTCGCGAAGCAGCGCCACGACCCGATCCGGGTCGTCGAGCAGGCTTGGATCGCAGTCGAGATACTCCGCCATGAGGTGGATCGACCGGCTATCCATCGCTGACTCCGAACACGGCCTAATCTAGCGGCAAGCGGCCGCTTGGGTCACGTGCTTTTTCCCGACGTGAGCGCCTGAAGGCGCCGCAGCACCGCGCGAGCGCTCATGCTGCCCTTGTACACGTACAGCTCTGCACAGTCGGCATCGTCGAGCACTTCCTCGCTGACCCGCAGGCGCGAGCTGACCGCGAACAACAGCCGGCCCGGCAGCCCCGCTCGAGCGAGATCGACGCGTCGCCACACCGCTTCCCGGCTGTGATAGCCGAGCACCTCCATCAGCACCTGTTCACCGGTGCGGCGGTTCTCGAAGCACAGGTCGGGCACGATCAGGCCGAGGCCCGGCAGGTCGATGATGCTGGTCGCGGGCGCGGCGCTCCAGTCGGAGCTCAGGCGCTCGAAAGACTCGAGCAGCGCGCTGACCTCCTCCGGCAGCGACGGCGGCGGCGCCGCTCGGCCGGCCTCGTCCCGCCGCTGGTGCTCGAAGCGGAACGCCAGGGCCTCACGGCGCTTGCCCCAGCGCAGGTCGGCCGTCAGCACCAGGCTCTCGCAGTCGAGCAGCGCTGGCAGCAACAGCGCGAGGCTCAGCCCGTACTTGGTGACCGACTCGAAGAAGCTGAACGGCCCGTCGATGACGAGGCGAAATGCTCCCGAAGGCAGCGCCTCCAAGCGGTACAACAGCCGCCGAAATTTGAGCTTGTGAAACAGCGCTCGGTAGTCGGCGGCGCGAGCGCAGCGCACGTCCGCCGTGACGCGCGCCGCCCGCAGCAGCACCGCCTGCACCTGCGCCATGGGGTAGTCGTCGACGAGCCGCTCGGCGTCGAGCGGGCCGAAGCTCGAGAGCACCTGAGCGCCGCGCAGATCGGCGTAGAGCGCCCGCTCGATCGCCTCGAGCGAGACGCCGCGCTCGGCCGCGACCGCTCCGAGCACCTCGCCGCGGTCGAACTCGGCACCGGCGCGCCGCCGGCTCTGGCTGGCGCGCAGGAACACGTCCGCGCGCAGCTCCGGGCCGGCCCCTGAGACGTCCTCGGTTCCGAACACACAGGCGTCCTCGACCAGCTTCTTCAACCCTTCGGCGAGCTTGAGATCTCCCGCCTCGGCGCTCAGGTCCCGCAGCGCCGCCTCGATCTCGTCCCGCGTCCCGCCGATGCTGGCAGTGACGACGTCGATCATCGCCGAAGCCAGCTGCACGGCCTCCTCGCGCTGCTCGGCCGTTAGCGGCCGCAGGCAGAGCTCACGCCCCTTGCGGCGCGCGCGGACCAGGTCAGGCGTGAGCATGTCCCCTCGATCGAGTGGGCTCAGCGGTAGGCATCGTGCTCCCTGCGCCGATCGCTGGTGGAGGTCTCGCTGGTCCGGGCGGAGACGATTTCATACAGGACGGCGCGCTTGCCGTCCCGAGGCCGAAGGATGCGGCCGAGCCGCTGCACGTGCTCTCGCACCGAGCCGCTGCCGCTCAGGACGACCGCCACGCTGGCGTCCGGCACGTCGACGCCCTCGTTCAAGACCTTGGAGGTGACGACCGCGTCGTACTCCCCCGAGGAGAAGCGCGCCAGGATCTGACTGCGCTCCTTGACCTTGGTCTGGTGGGTGATGGCGGGGATCAGAAAGCGGCGAGAGACGGCGTACGCCGTCGCGTTGTCCTGGGTGAAGACCAGCACGCGTTCACCCCGGTGCTCACCGAGCAGGTAGCGCAGGTACTCGAGCTTGGCTGGGGCCGCGAACGCGAGCTCGCGCTGCCGCCGGTAGGCGCCGAGCGCCCGCCGCCCCTCCGCGCTGCGGGACGCTCGCATGATGAAATCGCTGAAACCGGTCCGCCCACCCAGGTACAGGCCCTGCTTGCGGACGAACTCCAGGTAGGTGGCGCGTTCGCGCTCGTATTCTTCCCGCTGAGCGCGTGGCAGCTCCACCGAGATGCGCTGCGTCTCGTAGTCGGCCAGATACCGGCCCGACAGCTCCACGATGTCCTTGCGGTACACGGTCGGCCCGATCAGAGAAGCGAGCTCCGCGTCGCGCCCGTCGGCGCGCTCCGGGGTGGCGGTGAGCCCGAGCCGGAAGGGGGCCAGGCACTGCTCGGCGGCCAGGGCGTAGCTTGGACCGGGCAGGTGGTGACACTCGTCGAAGATCACCAGACCGAAGCGCGCGCCCAGGTGCTCCATGTGCAGATAGGCCGAGTCGTAGGTCGTGACCGTCAGCGGCCGCACCTCGTGCTCGCCGCCTCCGACCACGCCGACTTCGGTGTCGAAGCTCGCGCGCAGCAGATCGTACCACTGCCGCACCAGGTCGAGGGTCGGCGCCACGACCAGGGTGCTGCGTTGCCGATCGGCGATCGCGAGCAGCCCCACGTGGGTCTTGCCCGCCCCCGTCGGGAGCACCACGACGCCGCGCCCGCGCGCCGATCGCCAGGCGGCGATCGCTTCGGCCTGGTAGGGCCGTGGATCGCGACGGACGGAGAGCGGATCCTCGAGCTCGGAGTAGGCGCGCGCCTGATCTTCGAAGGGGACGCGCGCCGAGCTCAAGGCGAGCACGACGCTCGCGTACGCCGCGGCGGGCGCGCGAAAGCACGCGGTGCGCTCGTCCCAGCCCGCGGCCGCTGGCAGCACGGCCTGCCGAGACCGGTCGAGGTGGCGCACCTCCACCGTGCCGCCCACGAACCTCAGCGTCACCGCGGCGTCCCCGGACGCCGCCTTCGCCCGCGCCTTCGTCATCGCGATCCCTCTCAGCGGAACAGTCCGCTGTCCCCCTCCGCGCTGAGGCCGGCCATCAGCTCGAGCGGCACGTGCCAGACCACCTCGCCGAGGTAGGTGCCGCGGCGCTCGCGCATCCTCACGAGCGTCGCCGTGCAGTTGCCCATGCGGAAGATGCACACGCGCGGCACCGGCTCGCAAATCAAAGCTTTGACGACTTGGAAGTTGATGCCCCCGTGCCCGACGACCAGGACCCGGTGCGCGTGCTCGCGGTGCAGGTCCTCGAGCTTGGCGGTGATGCGGCGCGCCCGCGCCTGCACGTCGGCGTAGCTCTCACCTTCGAAGGCCGAAAAATCGGCCAGGCTCGTCAGCGGGCGATCCAAAAACTCGGGGAACCGCCGCGCGATGTCGTCGCGGGTCAGGCCGGACAAACACCCCGCGTCGATCTCCTCGAGCTCGGGCTCCGGTCTGGCCATCGCCGTCTCCGTGACCGTGCTGACGATTTCGGCGGTCTCCCGAGCCCGCTTCAGCGGCGAGCAGTACGCCACATCCCACGAGATCGCTCGAGCGCGAAGCCACGCGCCCGCGCGCGCTGCCTGCTCGCGGCCGGTCTGCGTGAGCGCGAAGTCGCGGCGCCCTTGGAGAATGCCCAGGGCGTTGCCCTCGCTCTCGCCGTGGCGCAAAAATAGGAGCTCCATCGGCCGAACCATAGCCGAGCCGTGGCCGGAGCCCCACGGCTCCGTCAGGGGAGCAGCTCGAGCTCCGGCGTGACCTGGTACGCCGCCGCCGTTCCCGAGCAGAAAATTCCCCGCTCCCGCCGGGTGCACGCGACGTTCACCACGTCGGTCGCGCCCACCCGGGCCGCCGCCACGGCGACGCCCGACGCCACCGCGTCCTCGCTGCAGTGCGCTTCGCAGCTGGCCACGACGTCGCCGAGGGCCACATGACTGACCGGCAACACGGCGAGCCACCGGACGCTGGATGCTGGACGCGCGGGTCGCGGCAAAACCAGCGGATTCGGCGTGAAGTCGACTCGAATCTTGAACGCCTGGCCGCCGCTCGGTTCGTCGAGCCAACGGGCGACCTCCGCCGACACCCCGGGGGGGTTCTCCACCACGGCCGCTGGCGCCCGGAGCGGCTCCAGACTTTGCGCAGCTTGCGTCCGTCGAGCCACCTCGGCCGCGCACGTGACCTGCACCCGGTGGGGGCGCCGCCGCTGGGCCCGCGAGCGGCATTCCATGCCGACCAAGAGCTCGCCGCCAGCGGCCGCCGCGCGCTCGCGCAGCGCCCAGCGCAGGCGTGACGCCGTACAATCGACGTCGCTCAGCAAGGCGCCGCGGAGATCGTCGGGGCCGGTGATGGGCGAGCAGCTCGCGCGCACACGCCCGGTGCGCTCGTAGTCGTCCGGAAGCGCCTCGGCCTCGAGCAGCTCATGCGGGGCGAGCCGCACGGGCTCCTGACGCCCTGAATACGTCGGCTCGCCCCGGTTGCCCGCACAGGCGGCGGCGATCCACGCGGCGGCGACCATCGCGATCCGGCGCTCCATCGTGGGCCTAGCTTTTCAGACGCCCCGTGGTCGCGCAAGCCCGCTTCACCGGGGTGCGGCTCGTCAGCCCCCGGGCTGGGAGGCGCACTCACCGGTGTGCTCCAGCACCGCGATCAGATCGTCGAGGCCGACCGGCTTGACCAGGTGATGATCGAACCCCGATTCGCTGGCGATGCGACGGTCCTCGTCCGCTCCGTAGCCGGTCAACGCGATCAAGTGAATGGAGGCCGTGTCCGGGTCGGCGCGCAGCGCGCTGGCCAGGTCGTACCCGCTCATCTCCGGCAGGCCGACGTCGAGGACCGCCACGTCGGGAAGCTGCGCGCGCGCCAGCTTGAGGCCCAAGAGTCCATCGGCCGCTTCGTAGACTTCGTGCCCCTCGTGACGCAGCTTCCAGGCCAACAGCTGCCGCAGGTCGTCGTTGTCTTCGACGATCAGGATGCGACGCTTGTTGGCTGGCCGCGGTTCGGGCGTCTTCTCCGGTTCTGCAGCCGCTGCCTCCGCGAGCGGCAGGCGGATCGTGAAGGTGCTTCCCTTGCCCGCGCCCTCGCTGCGAGCGGAGATCGTGCCGCCGTGCATCTCCACGAGCTCTTTGCACAGGGTCAAGCCGAGCCCCAAGCCACCGTGCGAACGAGCGAGCGTGCGATCGAACTGCACGAATGGGCCGAAGATCTCGCCGATCCGCGCAGCGTCGATCCCCTCACCCGTGTCCGAAACGGCGATCTCCGCCCAGCGCTCCTCGCCGTCCTGGACGGCGCGCAAGCTGACGTCGACGACGCCGCCGCGGTACCCGTAGCGCACCGCGTTGTCGAGCACGTTGGCGAGGACCTGCTCGATGCGGATCACGTCGACGGACGCCACCACCGGGTCGGGCGACGAATGCAAGCGCAGCTCTTGACCGGCCGCGCGCGCGCCGCTCTGTGCCGCTTCGACGACGTGCGCCACGTGCGCGCGAAGATCGGCGTTCTGGCGGCGCAGCTCGACCTTGCCGTGGGTGATCCGGGAGACGTCCAGCAAATCATCCATCAGTCGCGACAGCGTCCTCATCTGGCGCTTCACCACGGCCATCGCGCGATGCGGTCGGCCGTCGCCGGCGCCGTCGGAGAGGATATCGACGGCGGCGCTGATCGCGCCGAGCGGGTTGCGCAGCTCGTGCGCCAACATCGCCATGAACTCGTTCTTCCGCTGATCGGCGCTCTCGAGCGAGCGGGCTCGATCCCTGAGCGCGCTCTCGAGCGCCTTGCGCTCGCTGACCTCGGTGACGACCAACACGGCCCCGTCCCTCGCGGCAGGCCCGATAGGGTCCAGGGCGATCCGGAAGTGGCGAGCCTTCGCGCTCGCCTCCGCGATCTGACGCGGGGCGCCGCGGCGCAGCACCGAAAGGCTCGGGGAGCCGTCGAGGTCGAAGGCCTCCGCGAGCACGGCTTCGTAGCCGCGCCCGTGCAGCTCGGACGGTTCGGCACCGACGAGCTCGAGCGCCGCACGATTGACGCGCCGGATCTCGCCTGCGCTGCCCAGCAGCAAGATGCCGTCCTCGATCGCGTCGAACGTCGTCTGCCACTCCAACGCCGCTTGCCGCACGCCACGCTCGGCGCGCCGGACGCGCAGCGTGGCTTCGACCGTCGCCACGAGCTCACGCGCCTGAACGGGCCGAACGAGGTAGGCGTCGGCGCACGCCTCGAGGTCGGCGGCCTGCTCGGCTGCGGGACGGCCGGCGGCCGCGAAGTAGATGATGGCGCTGCCGGCACGCTCCGGCCTCGCCCGGATCCGGCGGCAAACCTCGAACCCGTTCAGGTCGGGCAGGTCGAGCTCCAACAACACCAGATCCCACCCGCCCGGCTCGAGGCGGGCGAGCGCCGCTTCGCCTGTGTCCGCTTCTTCCACGTCGTAGCCGGCCTGCCGCAGCTCCGCGCTGACGGCTGCGCGACGGGCGGGGTCGTGGTCGACGTTCAGGATCCGTGCGCCGGGCTCAGCCATTCCGCAGGTCCCTCACTCTCGTGCGTTGCATGAAGCTCCCCGCGCGCTCGAGGGGGCTTTGACATTCGGCGCTCGGCGGGTTGCTTCGATCACGTCACTCCCCTACCCAACAACGTGGGCCGCCCGACGGCAGGGGGAAAGTCGCAAGCGTGTGCACGACCTCTTCCGCGTCAACGCACGGTCGGGAAATTTCCGAACCCGAGAAATAGAAAGGCGCCGTGGCGACGTCGGTCAGAAAGCCGACCCCGCCACGGCGCCTTCACCAGGCAGCCAGCAGCTTCAGCCGCCGCCAGCTGCTCCGGCGGTGCCAGCGCTGCCAGCCGAGCCGGCGCTGCCAGCCGAGCCGGCGCTGCCAGCCGAGCCGGCGCTGCCGGCCGAGCCCGCGCTGCCGGCCGAGCCGGCGCTGCCCGCCGAGCCGGCGCTGCCAGCCGAGCCGGCGCTGCCCGCCGAGCCAGCGTCGCCGCCGGAGCCAGCGTCGCCACCGGAGCCAGCGTCACCGCCGGAACCGCCGGAACCGCCCGTGCCGCCGGAGCCGCCGGAGCCAGCCGCGCCAGCGTCACCGCCGCCCGTGCCTCCGGTAGCGGCCGTGCCGCCCGTGCCGCCCGAGCCGTCGTCGTCGTCGTCGTCTCCGCAACCGCCGAGAGCAACCGAAGAACCGAGCGCCAGCACGGCCAGCAAACTCGTTAGCTTTGACATCGCATTTCCTCCAACAAGCAACCATCCACTGCGCGGGATCCGGATGATCCCGCACGGCGCGCGTGTATAGCACGGTGCATACCAGAGGTGTAAAGATGTGCTTTTCGAGAATTCGGGCGCCATTTTCAGCGAAATCGGCGGAAACCCTACGGCAACACATCCGCCTGAACCGCGCGAGCTATGACATTCCGATCATACCTTGTGATGCATCCTTCTATAGGGTGCGGCTGTCTAGAGCGACCAACGGATCGGTGCTCTAGCCCGAGCGTCCTGTCGCCCGTGCACCAAGAATCGAAGAGCTTCCCCCGCCCTCCTTAGAGCTGCTCCTGCAACTCGCTCGGAGGTGGATGGACGTCGACTTCGCCCCGAACGGGAGCGCGTCGCCCGCAAGCCCCCCATGTCGAGGTCTCCGTCTCTGGTGAGAGCTCCGGGCAACCCCTCGCCTTCCCCCCTGGCGACGGGCTGGCTACCGATGAGCTCGATGTCCACGACGAACGATTTGCGCTGCAAACGGTTCGTCGGTCAGATCAGGCAAGCGGTGCTGAAGGAGGGACTTGAACCCCCACGTCCTTGCGGACACGTGGACCTGAACCACGCGCGTCTGCCAATTCCGCCACTTCAGCCGGTCGCGGCACACCCCGGGGGGTCTGCCATGTCTCTCTCGCTACGTCTCTCCTTGGGTGAGCACCACCGCCGGACCTGAGTCTGGGGCGCTGCCCGCGGCCGCCGCCGCCACGCTCGAGAAGCAATCCCGAGCGCTTCGGGGTGGCGGCGCGTAGATAGCCTCTTGGTCGCACAATGGCAAGCCCTCGCCGACTTCAGTCTCGCAGGGGGCGCCCGTCGGAATCTTTGACCTTGCCGGCGAGCATCAGGATGGAGTCGATCAGCGGCCAGAGGCCGCACGTGAGCCAGCCGACGAAGATCTGCGCGATCGCGATGGCGGTGTGCCCCGTGTAGAACCGCCCCGCCCCGAAGATGCCGAGGAAGAACTGCAGCACGAAGGCGACGACCTTCTGCTTGTCCGAGAAGGGCAGCCCAGTCGCCGGATCGATGCCGTAGGGCGCCCCAGGTTGCGGCGGCGGCCGCCCGACCGCCATCGGCTGCCCGTACCCCCAGGCGCCACCAGGCCCTTGGGCCGGCGGCGAACCATAGTTTCCAGGGGGGTATGCGCCAGGAGGATAGCCGCCAGGAGGATGACCACCGGGGGGCGGGTTCGGGGGATAGCCACCACCAGCCATGACCGCGGAGTATACGCCCGGTTCGCCGCCGACGTTAGCCAGAGAGCGCCGATCGGCTCGGCGCACGCCCCGCGCCGACAGGGACCCCCGGCGCATCGGCGCGCCGCTTTGCGGCGGCGCCCGGCACGTCAGCCGATGCCGACGATGAACGCCACGCCAGCGGCCATCACCGAGATCGCGAGCACCTGGGCGCGGCCGATGCGCTCGCCAAACACGAGCCTGCCGAGCACCAGGGACGCGGTCATCCCGACCGCCCGCTTCATCGCCTCGACGAAGCTCACCAACATCAGCTGGACCGCCCACAGCTGCAGGCCGAGCGCCACCGTCACCGCGACCGCCGCTGCCGCTACCCCGCCGAGCCGCCGGGTCGTGTTGCTGAGGACCGCCGCCTCCCCTTGAACGATCAACACCGCCACCATCCCGAAGGCGACGCCCAAAGCCAGGACCAGGCCATGCAGGCCCACGCTGCAATGGCGCAGCGCCAGCTTGTCCATCGAGGCCGTGAGCGACCACAAAAGCGCGACGATGACCATGTACACGCTGCCCCGCTCGCGCGCGATCCGCCCGAGGATCCGCGACAGCCGCTCTCGCGCACCGAGCTGGGGCGCATGCAGCGAGACGGCGCCGACCACTACCAGCGCGATGCCGAACACCTGCCGGAGCGTGGGCCACTCCCCGAGCAACGGCACCGCGACCAATGCCGCGAACGCGGGTGAGAAGGACAGGAGCGGGATCGTCAAGCTGAGCGGAGAGTGCCGCACTGCCTCCAAGAACAGGTAGTTGGCCAACACGTTCAGCCCCACCGAAGCGGCCGCCGGCAAGGCATAGTCAGCCGGCTCGATGCGCGCGCCTTCCAGCAGCGTCCAGGCACCGAACAGCGGGACTTGCGCCGCGCTCAGCACGACGACGAGGGCGCGGCTGTCGGAGCCCTGCACCAACACCTTGCGCAGCGCATCGAAGCCGGCCCAAGCCAGGCTGGAGCAGACGGCGATCAGCAGCCCGAGCGGAGCGACGCTCATGCGGGAGAGCGACGGAGAGCACGCTCGAAGGAAGCCGTGAACGTCGCCTTCACGGTTGCCCGAGGTGTCGCTGGAAGAAGAGCACCGTCAGCTGGATGAACTTGTCGCGGTTGTCCTTCTTCGCGAAACCGTGGCCTTCGTTGGCCGCGACCATGTACCAGACGTCTTTGCCGCGGCGCCGAACCGCCTGCACGATCTGGTCGGTCTCCGCCACCGGCACGCGCGGGTCATTCTTCCCGTGAGCGACGAACAGGGCGCTCTGGATGTTCTCGGCGTTGCTCGTCGGGCTGATGCGCTGCAAAAACTCCCGCATTTTCGGGTCGCGTTCGTCGCCGTACTCCGCGCGCCGCAGATCGCGCCGGTACTCTTTCGTGTTCTCCAGGAAGGTGACGAAATTGCTGATGCCCACGACGTCGACGCCGGCGGCGATGCGCTTGGGGTAAGTGGCGAGCGCCGCCAGCACCATGTAGCCGCCATACGATCCGCCGTACACGCCGACGCGGCGCTGATCGAGCTCCGGGCGCTTTTCGACGAAGTCGAGCAGCGCGCCGATGTCTTTGACCGAGTCCTCGCGCTTCTCGGCGTTGTCGAGCAGGAGATAGCTCTTGCCGTAACCGTCCGACCCGCGCACGTTCGGCACGAGCACGGCGATGTTGCTCTCGGTGACCAGGTACTGGATGAGCGCGCTGAAGTAGGGGCGGGCCTGCGCCTCGGGCCCGCCGTGGATGGAGATGACCACCGGGTGGGGGCCCTCGCCTTTGGGCCGATAGTAGAAGGCCGGAATCTTTCGACCGTCGAAGCTCTCATAGTGCAAGAGCTCTGGCTCTACGAAGCGCGCCGGATCGAGCCCGCCCATTTCGCTCTTGGTCCAGCGCCGGAGCCGCGCGCTGCGCACGTCGTAGCTGAACGCGTCGCCGGTGGTGGTCGGGCCCATCACGGTGAACGCCAAGAGGCTCGTCTTTTGAGCGAAGCGTAGGCCGCTGAGGATCGCCCGCGGCATCCCGGGCGCTGCCTTTGCCTTGCCGCTCCTAGTGTCGAGCAAGTAAAGCTTCGTGTAGCCTTCCTCGTTGACCGTGAACGCCAGGGTGTGGCCGTCGCCCGACAGGGCGAGCTCCTCGACGTTCCACGGGATGTGGCGCGTGAGCGGCGTCCACGTCGCTGCTCGGGGATCGAGGTGGTACAGCTCGACGAACTCCCCTTCTCGATCGCTGGCGACGTAGACGCCGGTGCCGGCGGGGTCGAAGACCGCCGCTCGGTACGAAGCCGCGGGCTCGGCGGGGGTGATCTGCTGCACCTTGGCGGACGCGAGGTCGACGACGTGCAAGCGCGAATCGTTGATCGACACGTACTCCGAGACGAGCAGGCGCCCCCCGTCCCCGGAGAAATCGACGGGGTAGAAGTAGCCCTCGCCGGTGAGCACGCGCTTGGCCTGCTCGGGGCGGGCGGCGTCGGCGACGTAGACGTCCATGTCCTTGCCGTTGCGAGCGTTGCCCGAAAAGGCAAACTGCGAGCCCGCGTCGTTCCACAGATAGCGGCCGTGCCGGCTCTTGCCGTCGGTCAGGGTCTGCACCGCGCCGGTGTCGAGATCCTGCCGCAAGATCTGGTACTGCTCGTCGCCGCCGCGGTCCTTCATGAAGAACAGGGCGTCCGATCGCCCAGGCGCGAACGACGCGTCCCGAACCGGCTCTGGCTCGAAGGTGAGCTGGGTCCGCGCGCCCATCGGCTGGTCGACGCGGTGCACCTGCGCCGTTTGCGCGAACCGGGTGGTGACGAGCACGGTCGTCCCGTCGGCGTCGATCCACTGGAAATCGGCGGAACGGGTCTCGAGGTAGCGGCTGATCCGTTGCGCGAGCGCTGCCGGTACCTCCGGCGCCCCCTCGATGCGCAGCGGGCCAGAGCGCTCGGCCTGCGGCGCCGGTTTGGCGCCGCCCGACGGGACGAACTCACCGTGGTGCTCCGGGACGGCGGGGGTCGGGGGGACGGCGGGCGGCTCTGCCGGACGCTCTGCGGACCGCCCGCAAGCCGCCACGAGGACGAGCGCGGACCACGACGAAAACCAACGCATGTGACCGGGGTTACACCGCGGGCCAGCGGCTGTCGAGCGCCACGCGCGGCGCTCCACGGCTCAGGGGCCGAGGGTGCTGGGCACGCTTCAAAGCAGGCGCAGGCGCCGCCTGAGCGCGAACGCTGGCTCGCTCACCCAGAAGCGCAGCAGGTCGTGCACGAGCCGCATGCCTTGAGCGAGCGCGGCCCCTTGCACCCCTGACAGATCCCCTTCGAGCCGGCGGACCAGGGAAATGCTGCCGGGCAGATCGTCCGCCAGGAGCACGGCGGCTCGAGCCGCCGCCATCCGACCGTTCGCGACGAACGTTGCCAGGTCGGCGCGCGGCGCTTTCACGTAGCGCTGCGCCGCGTCCTCCATCGCGCGCCGGCCGCGCCGGGAGAGCGCCTTGCTGATCCGCCTGGCCTCCGCGTTCAGAAACTCCTCGTCCGCCAACCCCGCGCCGAACCGCGGCTCGACGTTGCGCGCGGCCGAGGCCAGCAGCACCTCGATCGCCTGGGGCGCGTACTTGTCGAGCGATGGCAGACGGCGCGCCAGGTTGCAGAGCACGCGGCCGAGCAAGAACACCTGCTGCGGCTCGCTCAGCGTCGGCACGTAAGCCGGCACCAAGATCGCCGGCGGATCGGCGAACTCGATTTCGAGCGATCCGGAGTGGGCCCGATGGATATAAAGGTCCCACTCTTCGACCCCGAAGATCTGCCCCACCCGATCGCCGAGCACCTTCAGCGGATGGCCGGTGCGGGAGGTGACCCGATCGCGCGAGGACAGGCCATAGCGCTCCAGATCCGGAGGGTGGATCTTGATGAGCCCTTCCGACAGGCTCGCAAGCAGGTCGCGCGCTGGATCCTCCTTGCCCAAAAGGTCGATGCTCTCGAGCTCGGCCGCGCCGAAGCTGCCTGGAT
>Ga0079224_100002134_pt1 | contig 23711 bp, 23 predicted proteins | sample Stecom2015_FD_80414 | JGI IMG/M metagenome (GOLD analysis project Ga0079224, IMG submission 80414) | Agricultural soil microbial communities from Utah to study Nitrogen management - Steer compost 2015 | ecosystem: Environmental > Terrestrial > Soil > Agricultural land | place: USA: Utah... | reverse complement strand
CGTGACGAGGCCGCGTTGGCCCTCCGCCTGGAGGGGGTGTTCCCGGAGGATCAGCGCGACCGGCTCGTCGAGGCGATCCGCAGCCGCGTCGAGGACGTGGCCCAGGAGAAGGTGCGGTTGGACTTCGAGGAGATCGCCCTCAAATCCCACGCCGCCCTGCAGAAGGAGCTCTCGGATCCGGCCCTGCTGGCGACCCTGTCGATCGCCCCCCATCTCCCCCGCGCGCTGCTCGAGGTGGAGCTGGGACTCTCCCACGCGCTGGTGGATCTGCTGCTCGGCGGGGCAGGGGAGACGGTCGCGCTGCGGGCCCTCTCCGACATCGAGGAGGGCGTGGTCTCCTTCGTCCTGCTGGAGGCTTTGCGCGCGGTGTCCTCGGTCCGGGGAACCGACGTGGCGACCCTCCAGCTCGAGTCCATGTTGCGGACGTCGCAGGACGCCATGGCGATGCTCTCCAGCGACGGGCCCATCCTGGTGTTCCAGGTCCGTGTCACGGTCGGGACGCAGCCCGGTCACGCGCGTCTGGCCATCCCCCTCGCCGCCCTCCCGGAAGGACGTCCCGCCCTCAGCGGTCCCCGCTTCGAGGCCGCGGTGGGATCCCACCTGGGACGCCTGTCCTCGGTGCGCACCGAGCTGCGCTGCAGCGTGGGGTACGCGGAGCTCACGCTGGGGGATGTCCGGGCGCTGAGGCCGGGCGACGTCGTGCTGGTCGAATCGCCCACGGCGCGGCCGGACCGCGGAGAGGGGGGCATCGGCTGGCTGGAGGTGGGCCGCGGTCGCCGCGCCCGCATCGAGTCGGAGCTGGCGCTGGCCGAGCGCGGCTGGCAGGTCACCCTCAAGGCTTTCCATCCCGGTGAGCGGGGCTGGGCCGGAAAGGCGCCGGGCGCCGCCGAGGAGGCCGCGGAGGCAGCCCTGGAGGCCGGCGCGGAGGCCATCGCGTCGCCGCAGGCCGAAGCGCCGGAGGTCAGCGAGGTCACGCATCCCCAGGAGGAGGGAAGCATCATGAGTGGGAACGGTGGAGAGGGATCCGAGCTGCTGGGAGATGTCCCGGTGCAGCTCTCGGTGGAGCTGGCGCGCATTCCGATGACCGCCGATCAGGTGGTGGCCCTGCGGATCGGGCAGGTGGTGGAGCTCCATCGCGGTGCGAACGAGCCGGTGGAGCTGACCATCAACGGCAAGGCGGTCGCCCGGGGGGAGCTGGTCGAGATCGAGGGCCAGCTCGGCGTCCGCGTGCAGTCGCTGGTGGGCTGAGGTCCGCGTCGCGGGGAGCGGGGGCGTGCCGTCCTTGCGGCCGGTCGCTCCCCGGACGTGCCACCATGTCGCAGGGATCGCCGCCGGGTCGTCATGGCAGCGACGCGCGGGATCCACTAGCGTGTCGAGCCGTGAACGGAACTCTCTGGAATCCGGCGGCCCCCCCGCTGCCGGGACTTCGTGCCGCGGCCCTGGTGATGCTGTGCCTATGGGCCGGCCCCGCCCTGGCTGAGACCGCCCCTTCCGGCGATGCGGCCGGGGGGCCCACCTCCACGCCCCCGACCTCCTCCACGCAAGTGGCGTCAGCGCCGGCGGCACAGGAAGGCGTCAGGACCCTCGAGGCGACCTCCCGCTCCGACATGCCTCCCTCGGCGCCATCGGTGGCGAGGGCGGGAGCGTCCGAAGCGCCTCCGGGCCTGATCACCGAAGAGGTTGCAGGTGCAACGGCCGCAGACGTGGCCGCCGCTGAAGCCCCGGGCGCTGTCAATGCCGCCCCGGTCGACGATGCGCGGCCGGTCGCAGACATGGCGAAGGCAGATCCCGTCGAGGTCCCCGAGTGGCGGCCCGAGGGGATGGAGGAAGAGGAGGACGTGGGCGCCTCGGCGGGGGCGATGCTCCTGCGCACGGTGCTCGTGCTGGGCGTGGTGCTCGCCGCCATCTACCTCACCCTCAACGTCGGGCTGCGCCGCCTCATGGGCCTGAGCGCGGTGGGCGGCCGTGGCAACAACGCGCTGCTGCAGGTCGTGGAGCGCCACCCGGTGGGGCCCCGCCACGCGCTCCTGGTGATCCGTGCGGGCGAGGACCACCTGGTGGTGAGCCAGTCGGAAGGCCAGATGAACCTCATCAGCCGGATCGACCCTGCCCAGGTCGAGGCGCATGCCGCGGCCAGGGCCCAGGCCGCCCCGGCGGTCGCTCCGGCCCTCAGCCCCTTCCTGCAGAAGCTCCTCGCTCGCAGAGGAGAGCCGGTGCAAAGTCCCGAGCCGGCGCCGCCTCCCCCCTCCACGCCTCCGTCCGTCTGAACCGCGCCGTGTCCATCGACACCCAGCCCTGCGACCCACCGCACCACGAGGAAGCCCACCCGGTGAGCCCGCCTTCGATTCTCCGCTCCGTCGCCCTCACGGCGCTGGCCCCGCTCTGCGTGGTCGGGCCGCTGCTCGTCCCCACCCAAGCGCTCGCCCAGGCCGGGTTTGGAGGGCAGGAGAGCTTCGCGAGCCGCCCGCTCGTGCTCATGCTGGCGCTCGCTGCGCTGGCGCTCGTCCCCTTCGTCCTGATGATGGTGACGAGCTTCGTGAAGATCTCGGTCGTGCTCTCGGTGGTGCGCTCAGCGCTCGGCACCCAGCAGATTCCGCCGACCCAGGTCATCACCGGGCTGGCCATCATCCTCACCGTCTACATCATGGCGCCCGTCGGTCAGCAGATGTACCGCGCGGCCGAGGTGGACATCTGGGCCAAGGGGGCGACGGTCCTCTCCAGCGAGTCGGTGGGCACGCTCCTCGAGGCGGGCGACAAGGCCAAGGAGCCCCTGCGGGACTTCCTCGCCAAGAAGGTCACCAACAAGGATCGCGCGCTCTTCTACAACCTCGCGCGCAAGCTGCGCACGCCCGAGGATCGCGTGTCGGTCGGTGAGATGGACTTCATGGTCCTGGTCCCGGCGTTCGTGGTCAGTGAGCTGAAGCAGGCGTTCCAGATCGGCTTCCTGCTCTTCGTCCCCTTCATCGTCATCGACATGGTGGTCGCCAACATCCTGCTCGCGCTGGGGATGCACATGCTCAGCCCGACGACCATCTCGATGCCCTTCAAGCTCCTGCTCTTCGTGATGGTGGATGGCTGGTACCTCATCGCGAAGGGCCTCGTGGTCAGTTACCTCTGAGAGAGGAGGGCGCATGAACCAGCTCATCTACGTCACGCAGGAGGCGCTCTTCCTGGTGCTGATCGCCTCGGCGCCGCCCATCCTGCTGTCCCTGCTGGTCGGCTTCCTGATCTCCGTGTTCCAGGCGACCACGCAGATCCAGGAGCAGACGCTGACCTTCGCACCCAAGGTGGTGGTGGTCTTCGGTGTCCTGGCCCTGACCGGCTCCTGGATCGGCGCGCAATTGCTGCGCTTCACCTTCCGCCTCTTCGATCAGTTCCCCGCCCTCATTCAATGAACGTCGCCGATCAGCTCGGCGCGCTCCTGGCCGAGAAGAACCTCTCCCTCGTCATCTTCGCGATGGCGCTGGTCCTCTCGCGGATCCTGCCGGTCATCATCCTCTCTCCCTTCCTGGGTGGAGAGTCGGTGCCGGGGCAGGTGAAGATCGGCCTCGGGGTGATGCTGGCGTTGGTGCTCTTCCCGGCGGTGGAGGGGCAGGTGACGTCGCTGCCCACCGGGGCGCTCCCCTACATCGCCCTGATGCTCAAGGAGATCTTCATCGGGATGTCCCTGGCCTTCGTGGTCTCCATGGTCACCGACGCGGCGATGATCGCCGGTCAGATGGTGGACACCATGTCGGGCGCGGCCATGGCCAGCGTCATGGTTCCGCAGATCCAGCAGAGCGTGACGCTCTTCAGCTCCCTCAAGGTGCAGCTGACGATCGTGCTCTTCCTCACCGTCAACGGTCACCACATGGTGATCGAGGCGCTCGCGGACAGCTTTCTCATGGTCCCCCTCGTGGAGTTCCCCGCCTTCAGCGGCGGGACGTGGGCGTACTTCGAGCTGATGATCCGCGTCTTCGGCGACATGGTGCGCCTGGGCCTGGTGCTCGCCGCGCCCATGTTCATGGCGACCTTCCTCACCGATCTCTCGCTGGGCATGATCAACAAGGTCGCGCCCCAGGTTCAGGTCTTCTTCATCTCCATGTCCATCAAGCCGATGATCACCGTGCTCATGGCCTTCATCGCCCTGCACCTGATCGCCGACCGGCTGGTCCTGGAGTTCCGCACGATGCTGGACGTCTTCCAGCGCGCGGTCCGCATCCTGAGCTGATGCGCGTCCGGGTCCGACCATGAGCGAGTCCAGCGGAGAAAAAACAGAAGAACCCACACAGAAGAAGATCAACGACTCCCGCAAGGAAGGGCAGGTCTGGAAGAGCAAGGACCTCTCGGGCGTCGCGGTCTTCCTCGTGGGGTTGGCCACGGTCCAGATGATCTGGCCGATGGTGGACCGCGAGGTCCGGATGCTCTTCAGCTTCGGCTTCGATCGGCTGTCGCACCCGGAGGATCTCGAGAAGGCGGCGCTCGAGATGCTCACGATGGGCCTGCGCTCGGTGATGATCCTCTCGATCCCCGTGGGCATCGCCTGCGCGATGATCGGCGCCATCGTCGAGTTCCTGCAGGTGGGCGCGCTCTTCAGCCCCAAGGCGATCATGCCCAAGTTCGAGAAGCTCGACTTCATCAAGGGCATGAAGAACCTGGTGGGCAAGAAGCAGCTCGTCGAGCTGCTCAAGAACCTCCTGAAGATGGGGCTCGCCGGCTACGTGGTGTGGGGCGCGGTGAGCTCGCGCCTCACCATGGTGGTGGAGACGGTGCGCAACGACGTGCCGGCCATCATGGGCGTGCTGGGCGAGCTGGTGAGCGCCATCGCCATGCGGGTGGGCCTGCTCTTCGCCGCCTTCGGGATCTTCGACGTGTGGTGGCAGCGCCGCACCTATTACGAAGACCTGAAGATGACCAAGGACGAGGTCAAGAAGGAGTACAAGCAGAGCGAGGGTGACCCGCATCACAAGGCCAAGCGCAAGGAGATGCACCAGGAGATCCTCGAGAGCGCCCAGATGGAATCGGTGAAGGACGCCGACGTGGTGGTGACCAACCCCGACCACGTGGCCGTGGCCCTGCGCTACGACGCCGCAAAGGATGGCGCGCCGCGGGTGCTCGCCAAGGGGCTGGACGGACGGGCCGAGGCCATCAAGGCGCTTGCCCGGCAGGCGGAGGTGCCGCTCATGCGCAACGTGCCCTTGGCCCACGCGCTCTTCCGGGTGGACGTCCACGACGAGATCCCCGAGGCGCTGTATGATGCGGTGGCCGAGGTGCTCAACTTCGTCCACGGGCTGGAGGAGCAGCGCGCGGCCTCGAGCTGAGGCATCCTGACAGCAGACGCGGCGGCCCTCCCGGAAGGCCGTCTGGTTCCGCGTCCCCACACCCTCCGGATGGGAAGCGTGATGGCTGACGACCCCGAGCTGGCGATCGCCCTCAAGTACGACTCCGACAAGGACGGGGCGCCGCGGGTCATTGCCAAGGGCATGCGCCTGAAGGCGGACAAGATCCGCGACATCGCCAAGGCCTACGGCGTCCCGGTCATGCGCAACGTCAACCTGGCCAACGCGCTGTTCCGGGTGGACATCGGTCAGGAGATCCCCGAGGAGCTCTACGACGCGGTCGCCGAGATCCTCAATTTCGTGAATGAGCTGCAGGCCCAGGCAGGCAACCCTCCCTGAGCGCTGGGGGAGACAGCGGCCCCCTCCACGCTGCTACACTCGGTGAGCCATGGCGAAGATCTCCCAGCAACCTCCTGCTCCACTCTGGCCCTGGGGTGGGCCGCGCTCGGTCCGCGAGCGGCTCGTCGATCCGAAGCAGCTCGATCGCAAGAGCCGCAAGGGCGATCCGAAGAACCCGGCGCTGGCTTCGGCGGCGCTGCTCGAGTTCCTCGCACCCGCTCACTCCAGTGAAGAGGTCCGCCTCCCCGAGCCGCCGCCCCCTCCCTGTGGTGGCGGTGCTCCACTCGAGGCCTTCACCTCGCGCCCGCATCTGGACAGCGTCTCGGCCCGCGACGACGAGCGCGGACACCAGGAACTGCAGGGCGCGCTCTCGCGGTTGAGCGCCTCTCCGGATCGCATCGAGCGCCTGCAGGGCATCCTCGCGCGTGAGGCGGAGATGCTCTCGGTGGTCCGCGCGCTCAACGACGACGTGAAGGCCATCATCTCCCGGATGTGGTGGGCGCAGAACGAGGAGAGCTACTGAGATGGCGCCCCCTCCGGCTCCCCGCCCACGTCCACCCGGCGCCGCCGCCGGCCGTGCGCCGATGTCTCCCGAGGCCCGCCAGCAGCAACTGCTCCAGGCCTGGGCGGACGGAAAGGCCACCCTCAAGGACGTGCGCGGCTACTCCGACGCGGAGCTCCACGCGGTCGCCCAGGCGGCGCACACCTACTTCTACCAGGGGCGTCTGGATGAGGCGCGGACCCTGTTCCACGGACTCTTCGCGGTGGATCCCACCAACGCCTACTATGCCCGCGGGCTGGGCGTGGTGGAGCTGGCGGTGGGCAACGCCGAGGGCGCGCTCGCCGCGTTCGATGTCGCCGCCAAACTCTCCCCCCGCGAGGCCGGCATCTATGTGGGGCGGGCCGAGGTCCGGTTGACGCTCGGACAGCGCCAGCAGGCCGTCGAGGATCTCCGCCGGGCGGTGCAACTGGGGCCTCCGGACGAGCCGGCCGTGCGCAAGGCGCAGGCCATGATGCAGTTGCTTTCGAGGCGTTGAGCGGGCGGCGCGGAGATCTTTTCCGGCTCCGTCCGATGGCGTCTAGGGTGCTAGAGTCTCAACAGCTTTCCTCGCCATAGGGCGAGCACGTGAGAGGACGATCCGGATGAGCGACCAGACGCAGAAGCCCGTTGTGCCCGATGAGATGCCCCCCGAGGCGCCCGCTGAGCTTCATGCCAAGCGTGAGACGCTGATGACGCAGCTGGAGTCGGACGCCAAGACGAGCTCCGGAACCGTCCAGCAGTCCCTTCGGGTCATGGTCCAGCTGCTCAACAGCTGCCGTCCCGGCGGAACGATGGAGCCCGAGCTCGACGCCTCCATCCGCCGCGTCTTCCAGCAGCTCGAGAAGGAGGGCGTCACCGAGTGGCCGCCTTCGCTGATGAGCTCGGTCCAGTGGATGCAGGACTACCTGGTGGCGCGCGGCCTCCCGCGCTCTGAGGGCGGTGCCGAGGTCGGCGCCAATGTTCCCGGCGCGGGCTCGAAGGATGTCTTTGAGCGGGCGCAGTCGAAGATGTCGCTCACCGGTGAGCAGGCGCCCCCCGCGGTGACCGGCAACGCCCCCCAGGAGGGCGGCGTGAAGAACTGGCAGCTGAATCCGGGGCTCGGCAAGGTTCGCGGCTGATCCTGCTCGGGAGGCCTTTCGTGGCGCGTCTGGCGCGGTGAGAGGCAACTCCCCGGCCCCATTCCTCGATAATGGTGCATTGACCCAAGCTGTGAGGATTCAATGACCGCAATCGGAAATCTGTTCTCGGCCGGTGCCACGCTGGCGCGTCAGCTGGGTGTGACGGCCAACGAGGCGAAGAACGCCATCGACGGCATCCTTCAGGAGAACCGGAGCCGCCTCGAGGCGACGAAGGGCACGCTCGACTTCCTCGGAGACGGCCGCATCGACAACATCGGCAAGCGTGTGAGCGAGCAGATGAGCAAGTGGCTCAGCGCGAACCCGAACGCGACCCTGGAGGACGTGGAGAAGGAGGCGAAGAATGCCACCGCCAAGGAGTCCTCCATCGAGATGTTCGACAAGATGGCGATGGATCGCTTCTTCCAGCGGCTGATGCAGCGCCGGAAGGAGATGATCCAGGAGATGTGGGGCTGATCAGGCCCTGATCCGGTGTCGGCGTGAAGCCGACGCCGCCTGGAAGGAAGGTGGGTGCCTTGAAGGGGCGCCCACCTTTTTTTTGTGCGCAGCGCGGGCGGGAGGCGCCCCACGCGACCTTCGTCAACCGGCTTTTCAATCGGGTCGGCGCCGAGGCTGCGAGGTTCACCGCATGGCGGACCTGTGTGGGCCGGGGCGGACGACGGGCCGGGCCACACGTCACCGGAGCCGCGAAACGCGTTCCCGCTGGTTGGAGGAGGGGAGAGGGGCCGGGCGGCACACGGCGGCTTGGGGCACGCCGCGTTCCTGAGCGGAGAGGGCCTCCCGCAGCACGCCACGTGGCGGGGGCCGGGGCACAGCAAGACGCCTGAAGGGGCGGGTACGCGCGACGGGGCTGGCCGCCGGGGAGGGGGCACCGGCCATCGGGCGACGCCGGGACGAGACCGCAGGGCTTGGCGGGCGCGGGCCGCCCGGACGGGCCCGCAACGCAGAAAGGAGCCAGACCCGAGGGCCTGACTCCTTTCCGAGACAGCTGAGGTTCAGATTAGCGGAGGACGCTGATCTGGGCCATCGCGGTGTCGTGCAGCTTCTTCATGGTGTTGGCCACGAACTGGGTGACCTCCGCCTGCTTCTGAAGCATGAGCTGCGCGTAGGCGCGCTTGTACTCGGGGCTGCCCTTGTCGAGGCCGGACAGGCTGTCCTGCTCGAGCTTGGTGAGGCCACCGGAGATGTTGCGGACGTCCTTGAAGGCATTGTTGACAGCGCTGGTGACGGACATGGCAGGGCTCCTTGAGGTGCTGCGTGCGAGGATTGAACCGAGGTCGAACAACCGACCGACCTTCTGAATGGATTATGGGTGATCGGTCGCAGAAGTTGCGTGCTCATTTTCGATTTCATTTTCCGCCCATATAGGACGGTTGAGCACAGTGCAGGGATCAGTGGTCGGTAGGATCACATCCCGCGACCTCGGGAGCAACGTCCCCCCGGGCGATGACACCCTGCAGTTGCGCGGGGCGTTCGGGTGAGGAGGACGGACCCCGCGGCGCCGAAGCGGGCAGGCTTCGGGCCTGATCCACGGAAGGCGCTGGGAGTCCGGGGCCCGGGTGCCGTAGGATGCGCGAACCCGATGAGCTCCTCGACCCTGTCCATCAAGAAGTATTCCGACATCGTCCTCGCCGTGGTGGTGGTCGCGATCGTCGGGATGATGCTGGTCCCCCTGCCCACGTGGCTGCTGGACGGCCTGCTGACGCTCAACATCAGCATCGCGGTGATGTTGCTGCTCATCTCGATCTACGTGCCGCACGCCCTGCAGCTGAGCGTGTTCCCCACGTTGCTGTTGATGACGACGATGTTCCGCCTGGCGCTGACCATCAGCACCACCCGGCTCATCCTCCTCACCGGTGATCCCGGAGAGGTGGTCGTCGCTTTCGGTAATTTCGTGGTTCAGGGCAACTTCGTGGTCGGTGCGGTGATCTTCGTGATCCTCACGATCGTGAACTTCATCGTCATCACGAAGGGCAGCGAGCGCGTCGCCGAGGTGGCCGCCCGCTTCACCCTCGACGCGATGCCCGGAAAGCAGATGTCGATCGACGCGGACCTGCGAGCCGGCGCGATGGAGCAGGACGAAGGCCGCCGCCGCCGCCGCGATCTGGAGCGTGAGAGCTCGCTCTTCGGTGCCATGGACGGTGCCATGAAGTTCGTGAAGGGCGATGCCATCGCCGGCATCATCATCACCCTCGTCAACATCGTCGGCGGCCTGGTGATCGGCGTCATGCAGCGCGGGATGGAGATCGGCGCCGCGGCGCAGAAGTACACCCTGCTGAGCATCGGTGACGGCCTGGTCAGCATGATCCCCGCGATCCTCATCTCGACCTGTGCGGGCATCATCGTGACCCGCGTCGGTGGCGAGGAGGAGGGCTCGGACCTCGGCGCGGACGTCACCAGCCAGCTCATGGCCTACCCGAAGGCCATTGCCATCACCGGCGCGATGCTGATCGTGATGGCCATCATCCCCGGCCTGCCGACGATCCCGTTCCTCGTGCTCGGTGGTGTGGCCGCCGGCGGCGCCTACGTGATGATGCGCAAGGAGACGGCGGACATCGTCGCCGAGGAGGCCGCCCCCTTCGAGCCCACGGATCTCGGGACGCCTCCGAGCGTCGAGCCCAAGCCCAAGGAGCCGGTCAACCCGGACAGCGAGCTCTTCGTCCCGGTGGTCACCCCCATCGTGCTGGAGGTCAGCGACGCGCTGGTGCCCTACGTCGACAGCCGTCAGGACCAGGGCAAGTTCCTCTTCGAGCTCATCCCCTTCATGCGTGAGGGGCTCTTCGTCGAGCTCGGTGTCCGCTTCCCCGGTGTGCGCGCGCGTGGCAACCCGTCGCTTCCGCCCGGCAGCTACCAGATCCAGATCAGCGAGGTCCCGGTCGTCACCGGACAGGCCACGCTGGGCCACGTGCTGGTCAACGACACGGTCGACCGGCTGAAGCTGATGAACGTCCAGGGCTTCGAGGCGATCAACCCCGCCACGCGTCAGCCCGCGGCGTGGGTGCCCGAGCAGCACAAGGACATGCTCGAGTCCTCGGGGCTCACGACCTGGGATGTCCCCGGCTACATCATCCTGCACCTGGCCGCGGTCCTGCGCCGCAACGCCCGTGAGTTCGTTGGCGTGCAGGAGTGCCAGTCGCACCTGGATCAGCTCGAGAAGGCCTTCCCGGCGGTGGTCAAGGAGACCGTCCCCAAGGTCGTCAGCGTCCTCAAGCTCACCGACATCCTGCAGCGGCTCGTGGAGGAGGAGATCTCCATCCGCGACATGCGCGCGGTGCTCCAGGCGCTCGCCGAGCACGGGCAGGTGGAGCAGGACGCGGTCATGCTCACCGAGCACGTGCGCGCCAGCATGCGTCGCTACGTGAGCCACAAGTACGCCCGCGGAACCGGCACGCTGGTGGTCTACCTGCTCGATCCGCAGATCGAGGAGGCCATCCGCGGCGCGATCAAGCGCACCTCGGCGGGCAGCCATCTGGCGCTCGAGCCCGACATCGCGCAGGAGATCGTCCAGGCGGTGAAGAACGAGTGTGGGCACCTGCCGCCCAGCGCGCAGCGTCCCATCATCCTCACGGCGATGGACATCCGGCGCTACGTCCGCAAGCTGCTCGAGTACGAGTTCAACCCGTCCTTCAGCGTGGTGAGCTATCAGGAGCTCGCGCCGGACCTGAACATCCAGCCGGTGGCGCGTATCTCCTCGCGCTGACGTCGGGCGGGGACGGCGCGTCCGTCTGTGCTCCGCCGCTTGGGCGGAGCCTCATGCGGCTTCGGACGGATCCTTCAGGATGGGCGCGACCGGGCGGCCTGCGTCGTCGAAGAAGGGCGTGGGGCGCACCCTGCGCGTGAGTTGGAACCGGAGCATCAGGAGCGAGGCCTGGAGCATGTGCCGGGTCGAGAACGCCTTCTTCGTGCCCGGTGGCGGCGTTCCCACGGCGTCGGCGCCCTGAAGGCGATAACGCACCGGCCCGAGCACCCGCTGCAGGGTGTGCGGCTCCCCGCCCAGGATTCCAACGAAGAAGCCCATGATCGGCACGCTGGGGGTGTCGGGCGTGTTCGCGATGGGCGTCCGGCAGCAGGCGGTGAACCACCTCAGGACCCCCTTCTCGGTCAGCTTCACGCAGCGGAGCGCCTCGTGCCCCGTCTCGAACCGGAGCCGGCTGGGCGCGGTCTGGACGAGGTCGGTGCCACCTGCCGCATCCAGCAGGTCCGCCCTGTCGAGACGCTCGGCCCAGGTGCGACAGCTTCGGCAGTGGCAGACCACGCGGATGCCTGATGTCGGCTGGAGATCCGCCAACGTTCCGCGGACCTCGCCGCAGCGGCAGCGGAAGGGAAGGGTGGTGGAAGTCATTGCATCCTCAGGTCGAAGTGCCGGAGGAGGGACGCCGGCAGCGTCCCTCAGCATCGGCGATCGGCGTGAACGGTCCCCTGAACGTCGGACCACCAGAGAAGGAGGCGGCGTTCGGTGAGCGGGCGGGTGTCGTCCGCCTGCGTGTCACATCGCCACCGGCCCCGCAAGCTTCGCGAAGCCTGGGCCGCGCTGAGCGCCCGCAGGAGGCATGCGCGGGCCCTTCGGGGGACAACGGCGTCCATGGCCTTGAGAGCCTGAAACGCAGAGACGCCGCGCCCGGTGAAGGGAACGCGGCGTCTCATGCGACTGCTGGGCGCACCGGGATGCGGTGCTCCGGCAATGGACGGTCAGTGCCCGCCTGGATCCGGGAAGGCTGCTCCGGCCTGGTAGAGCGCGAAGATCGCCCCCCAGCTCATGGCGAGGAGCACGAGGAAGAAGATCACCATCACCACGTCCATCCGCTTGAACGCCTTCTTCTCGCCCCCGGCCAGTCCGAACTGCCAGCAGAACGTCCACAGGCCATTGGCCAGGTGGAACGCGACGCCCAGCGTCCCCAGGAGGTAGACGATCAGGGTCGGGGTGTTGTGGTGCATGAACGCCGCGATGTCGGCGAAGCGCTCGGGGTGTCCCAGCACCAGGCGCGGGTGCAGGAAGGCCTGCCAGATGTGCGCGCCGAGGAAGAGGAGCACGCCGACGGCCGCGAGGCGCTGCAGGACGTACTTGAGGTTCCCGTAGGTCTTGTAGGTGCCGAGGTTCGGGCGGGAGGAGAAGAGCCGACCGATGCCCCACACCGTGTGGATGAGCAGGGGCAGCAGCACGATGATCAGCGTCACCAACTGGGTGAACGGATTGTCGAAGTGCGTGACCTCACGCTCCCAGGTCTCAGCGCCCTTGAAGGCGGACAGGTTCACCCACACGTGGTGGATGGTCCAGACGCTCAGCGGCAGGACCGCCAGGAGCGAGCCGATTCGGGCGAACCAGAAGCTCGAGCTGGTGCTCGAAGGTGCGGTGACTGCGGCGGGTTGGGCTGCCACTCAAATCTCCTCCTCGACGCCGGTCCGATGGCGTCGTGACCCAAGCGCATATATCGCAGCGCGCTGGACCGCCAGTATGAACAGCGATCCGGACATTTTCCGGAGCTTATGTGCTCATGGACGCCATCACTCCCGTCCCGGAGTGGCGCGCAAGGGCCCCGGCGCACCGGGATCGGGCGGCTGCCGGATGGAAGCCGGCCCGAGGCACCGGGAGCAGAAGCAGCTCCACCTGCGGCCCCGCTCGGAGCCCCCGTGAAGGGGCCCCCGGCTCGGGGCTGCGGGCTCAGGGCTCACCCCGGGCGCCGAACGGTGCCGGAATCAGGCGCCGACCAGCAGGGCGATCATCATGATCAGGGCAAAGAGGCCCACGAGGCCCAGGCCCGCCATGATGAGCGTCTGGCTGCCGCCAGGAATGGCGACGCCGCCGATGCGCAGGGCCGCGGCGCCATCGTCGGCAAGCTCCTCCGCCCCTTCGGGTGCTCCCCAGCCGGGCGCGTCCTCATCGTCCGGTGCCCCCTCGGGGCCCTCGTCCTCCACGCCCTCTTCATCCGACGCTGCCGCCTGATCTGCATCCCCGTCGGGCGCTTCCGCAACTGCGCCATCCCCGGCGGGCTGCGCCGTGGCCTCGGGTTCGGGTTCGGGGGCCGGCGAGGGCTCGGCGGACGTGTCCGCAGGTGCCGCGGTTGCCGCAGGCGCATCCGGTTCGGCCTTCTTCGGCGGCTCCTCCTTCGGCGCTTCCCTGGCCCCCGAGGCCTCGGTGGGGCGGCGTGGGGCAGGGGGCCGGGGGGCCGGACGCGGCAGCTCGACCTTGGGCGCCTCGCCGATGGCGTTGGGATCGACGAAGAGCAGGCGGGCCGCACCGATCTCGACCTCGTCGCGGTCCTTCAGGGTCCGGCGACGGGTCTTGCGCTTGTTGACCTTGATCCCGTTGCGGCTGTCCAGGTCCTCGACGTGGACCCCCGCGAGGTCCCGGCGCAGCTTCGCGTGGCGACGCGAGACGAGATCGTCGGTGAGTCGGATTTCGGCGCTCGGATCCCGGCCGACCAGCAGCTCCTGGGCCTCCGAGATGGGGATCCGCTCGCCCTCGCGATCACCGTTCATGAAGCGGAAGTAGGGATCCTCCGCGCTCAGCACGCCCCGCAGCGCCCCGCGCACCATGGCGCGGGAGACGTAGGAGGTGCTCTCCTCCCCCCCGGGTTCGGGGATGGCGCGCTCCTGGCTGAAGGTGATGTCGAACTGCGCGATGACGATCAGGTCACCGGACTTGAGCAGGCGCTTCTCACCCTTGGGGAGCGGCTCGCCGTTGACCTGGGTCCCGAACGAGCTGCCGAGATCCTCGATGAAGCCCAGCTCGTCATCGAGGCTGATCCGGGCGTGCTGTCGGCTCACGGCCTGACGCGGGAGCACCACGTCGCAGCCCTTGTCACGCCCGAGCGTGATCGAGGGGCCCTCGAACGTGTGGTCCACAGGCTCGGCCTGCGCACCCGAGGTGCTCTTCTCGTGAACCGACAGCCGAATCTTCATCGCGACTGACTAGAACGTCCCCGACGCCATGAAGCGATCACAGTCCTCGAAGCGCTCCGGGAACTCCTCGCGGCTGGCGGCGCGCATGAAGTTGGCGCAGGCGGTGCGGGCGCCGCGCTCCTGGCGATCCTCGCGGAAGAGCAGGAACAGGTCGAAGTGGCAGAGGGCGAAGCGGGGGTTCTCCGCGGCGCACTGCTTGAGCGCCTTCTCCTGCTCGACGCGCAGGCCCTCGGCGGCGAACTTCTGCGCCTGGGCATAGTGGCAGGCCGCAGCCTCCTCCGGGGCGCTGTTCTCCGAGCACGCCTTGAGCGCGGAGGTCGCGTTGTCCACCGGGGTCGCCAGGGCCGCCTTGCGGTTGCAGACGGTGATGTTCTGGCGGCAGGTGATGTTGTTGGGATCGACGTCGATGCAGGCGCTGTACGCTGCGGCGCACTCCTCGTAGCGGCCGAGCTCCATCAGCGAGCTGCCAAGCCCCTGGTGGGGGGCGCCCCACTCGGGCGACAGCTGGACGGCCCGGGAGAAGTTCTCGGCCGCGCTCTGGTAGGCGGACTCCTCGAAATCCATGATCCCCATGTCGTTGTAGGGATCGGCAAGGTTGGGGCTGATGGCCAACAGGGTCTTGTATTCCTTCCGGGCGTCCGCGAAGCGGCCCATCTGCTTGAGGGTCAGGGCGAGGTTGTATCGGGCGTCGAGGGCGTTCGGATCGATCTTCAGGGCCCGCTGGAAGGAGTCGTGGGCGCGGCCGAGGTTCTTCTCGGTCCGGTAGATCACCCCGATGTTGTTGTGGGCTTTCGAGAGGTCCGGGTCGTGTCGCAGGGCCCGCACGTAGGACTCGCGCGCGGCCTTGAGGTTCCCCTTGGTGTAGTGGACCAGGCCCATGTTGAGGTGCGCGACGGCCCACTGCGGCGCGAACTGCAGCGCCAGTTCACAGTGGATCTGCGCCCGCTCGATGTCCCCCATGTCGAGGTATTGGGCACACTGGTCCGCGTTCTGGAGCGCGTGCTCGTTGGGGGGCGGCGTCCGCAGGCAGGCGGTCGTCAGCAGCAGCAGCGGGGTGAGACGGAGGAGGGTGCGCATCGGGGGCGAGTGTAGGCGACGCGTCAAGGGGGGGGCAATGCGAACGCGCCCTCTTCGAGGTGCTGGGACGGAGGGCAGGTTGGCTCTAGAGTGCCGACCGTCATGAGAAAGCTCCTTCCTCTTGCAGCCTTCCTCCTGGTGCTCGGTTGGGCCCAGACCGCTCAGGCGCAGTACGCGAACAAGAGCATCACCGTCGCCGGCGGCTACCTCTTCACCGACAAGGGCGTGGACTTCAACGGCGCCATCCCCCTGTACATCGGCGGTTCGCTCTACCTGGAGGGAGGGCTCGAGCTCTACACCCACTTCCCCCTGGCGATCGTCCGGGACGAGCGGACGCAGCAGAACGTCTTCGGGTGGGGGAACCACACCGGGGTCCGCTACCTGCTGATGCAGGACTACCTCCGGCCGTACGTGGGCGTGGAGCTGGCGTTCCTGCAGATCCTCCGGCAACCCGAGTCCCATATCAGCGTCGGGCCGGGGGCCATTGCCGGGGTCGAGTACTTCGTGAGTGAAAGCGTCTCGGTCGGGATCCGCGGCCAGATTGACTTCTTCATCTCCCTCAACGACCCGGTGCTGATCGCCTACGGCGGCGCGGCCACGCTCGGGTTCTGGTTCAACTAGCGGCGCGGCCCATCCACCGCACCCGAACGGGCAGCCCGGTTCGGGTGGCTTCAACCGGGCGTGGTGGTGGAGGCCTGGGCGGGCTTCACCAGCGTCGCGGCGACCCAGCGGCACCAGTTCTCCGGGGACAGGTGCGGCGGACGCGCGAGCGCCAGACTCGCCTCGAGCCTCGCCGACAGCGGGTCGAACAGCTTCAGCCGCGCCTCGAGATCGAGGGCGTCGGAGCGTCGCACGGCATCCAGGACGAGCGCTCTCTCATCCTGGGTGAGCCGGGTGACGCGTTGAGGGAGCAGGGGATCGGGGACGGTCCGTGCGTCTCCGGGGGCCTGCACCGCCCTGGGAGCCGCCAGCTTCCGCTCCCGGATCACCACCGTCCCTGCGAGCAGATCCCCCAGTCGCTGGTGGCGACGGCTCAGCAGCGCCGCCACCCCTCCCACCGCGTAAAGCACCGGCAGCCCATCCACGGCGCGCGCGAGGTTCCGCAGGAGCACCTGTTCGAAGCCCACGCGGACACCGCCCTCCTGCAGCACGCGCAGCCCCAGCGCGCGTTTGCCCGGCGTCTGGCCGGCCCAGAGCGACTCGAAGAGGACCATGTAGCCCCAGTCGAGCAGGAAGTAGAGGAGCAGCGCGCTCACGACGCCGAGCTGGCCCAGGCCACCCATCAGCAGCCCCAGGATGATCGCGAGCAGGAGGTACACCGCCAGGATGATCAGCCGATCCAGCAGCCATGCGACGGCGCGGCCGAAGACGCCGGCGAGCACGAACTCGAACTCGACGGACTCAGGCGTGACGACCCGGTGGATCGCATCGAGGACGGAGGGGGCGGGACGGTTCATGATGGGCGCAGGGACGGCGGAGGACGATGATGGACGAGAACGGCTGGGTGCGCGACCGGAGCCCGCGTTGGCAGACGTTGGAGCGGCTGCTGACCCGGGTCGAAGAGGGAGGCTTGCGGGCGCTCCGGCTCGAGGAGGCGCGTGCGCTCGCGCGGCACCACCGCGAGGTCTCCGGCGATCTGCTCCGCGCCCGGGCCCGGGGGCTGCCCGCGGAGGTGACCGGCTACCTGAATGATCTGGTCGGCCGTGCCTACGCCCTCACCGCGCCCCGTCGCCGCATGCGGTGGCATGACATCTGGCGCTTCTACTGGCTTGACCTCCCCGAGCTGATCCGGCGGGAGCGCTGGATGATCCTCGGCGCCGCGGCGCTCATGCTGGCCGGAGGCCTCTTCGGCTGGCTGGGGATGGCCATGGATCCGGAGGCTGCGCCCTTCCTGATTCCCGAGGATCATCTGAGCCTGGAACCCATCCTGCGCGCGCAACAGGAGGCCGAGGCGCAGGCGGCATCGGTCGACGAGCAGGCAGCGTTCGCGACCTGGCTGTTCACCCACAACATCCAGGTCTCCTTCCTGGCTTTTGCACTGGGGATCACCGCGGGCGTGGGAACGGGCGTGGTCCTCTTCTTCAACGGCGTCTTCCTGGGAGGGCTTGCGCAGGTGTACGCGGCGCGGGGGCTCGCAGGATGGTTCTGGGCGTGGATCCTCCCTCACGGGATCCCGGAGCTCACCGCCATCTTTCTCGCGGGCGCCGCGGGACTCATCCTGGGCCGCGGCCTCATCGCCCCGAGGGGGCTGCCCCGGAGTCTCTCGCTCAGACAGGAGGCGACGGTGGCGCTCAGACTGCTGTTGGCCACCCTCCCGATCCTGGTGGTGGCAGGGATCATCGAGGGCACCATCTCCCAGATCCATCCGCCGCAGCTCCCGGTCGGCTTCAAGATCAGCTTCGCGCTGGTGATGGGGGGCGCGCTCTACCTCTGGCTGGGGGCCGCGTGGCTGCGCGGACCCGGTGCGCTGACTCAGAGTGTGCCCCGGGCCTTGAGCTCCAGGTAGCGATTCACCGCGACGAGCCCCAGCCGCGCGGGATCCGCATCCAGCACCCCGGTGCCTCCCCGGGCGACGCGGGTGTGCAGGTCATCCCGTTCGATGAGGGCCTCGCTCGCCGCCGCCTGCAGCCACGCATCGTCCGGCTCCTGTGGCTCCCGCATCGCCAGCGACTCGAGTCCCTCGTCACGGAGCGTGAAGCAGAGGGGGACGTGACGCCGCGACAGTTGGAGCAGCGGACCTGCCAGGGCGTCGGCCTGCTCGGGATCGTGGAGCTCGGTGAAGAGGCACACCAGGGCGCGGTGGGGAAGGCGCAGCCCGATCTGCCGCGCGAGCTCGGGGTAGTCCACGAAGCTGCGCTCGGGGTGGGTGGCGTAGAGCGCGTCCAGGATGCGGCGGTACTGCTCGCGGCCGGCGGCCGGCGGGATCCACTGCTTCACCGTGTCGGCGAAGACGGCGAGCCCCACCCGATCCCCGTTGCTCAGCGCGACGAAGGCGAGGAAGAGCGCCGCGTTCACCGCGTGATCCAGTCGGCGGAGTCCGTTGAGCTCCATGGTCATGGTGCGGCCTGCCTCGACACAGAGCAGGAGGGTCTGACTGCGCTCGGTCTCGAGGACGCGGGTGACCGGTCGTCCGCGTCGGGCGGTGGCCTTCCACGCCACGTCCCGCACGCTGTCTCCCTGGCTGTAGTCGCGAAGGCGCGCGAACTCGCTGCCCCGACCATCGCGGCGCAGGGAGCGCAGTCCGAGGTTCACCAGGTCCAGGGCCGCCCCCGAGAGGAGGAGCCGGCTCGCCCCGCGCATGTCCGGGTAGACCGGGACCGAGGTCCGCGCCGGGAGCACACGCTCATGCCAGATGAGCCCCAGGGGCCCTCGGACCCGGACCCAGAGGTCGCCGAGCTCAAAGCGTCCGCGCTGCTCGGGGACCACCTGCTGGATGAGACGGACCCGCTCACCCGGATGGAAGCGCTGCTCGAAGGTGGCGGGCGTGGTGCGGAAGACCGCCGGGTGGCTGTCCAGGATGCGGACGCGAAGCGGGCGCCGTCCGCGGAAGTGCACCTCGAGCGCGAACGGGTTTTCCACCCCCACCGAGAGACGATCGGGGAGGTGCCGCTCCACGGTCACCGCCGGAGCGCGTGCCGCCCAGCCATCCAGCACCGCAAGCGCCACCAGGGTGACGTCGAGCACGAGGATCCAGGGCCAGAGCCCCGGCTGAAATCCTGCGATCAGGGCCGGAACGCCCAGCGCAAGAAGCGCGACATAGAGCCGCGCGGAGGGGATCACCGCGGAACCTCCACCGAATCCAGCACCTCGGCGAGGACCTCATGGACCGTGGCCCCGTCGAGCTCGGCATCCGTGGAGAGGCGCAAGCGATGCCGGAGCACCGGGCCGGCGAGGGTCCGGACATCGTCAGGCGTCACGAACGCGCGCCCACGCAGCGCCGCCAGGGATTTGGACGCGAGCAGCAGGTGCACGCTTCCTCTCGGACCTGCGCCCAGCCGGATGCGGGGGCTGTTGCGCGTCGCGCCCACCACCTGGCGCACGTAGCGCAGCACTGCGGGCTTCACCATCACGGTTGAGACCGCGCGACGTACGTCCGCGAGCTGCTGCAGGTTCAACACCGGCGCGAGGCCCGCCCGCTCGAGGTTGCCGGCCTCCATGCCGCCGTGGACAGCGGCGAGGATGGCGTCCTCCTCTTCCTCGCTGGGATAGCCGACCTCGATCTTCAGAAGGAAGCGATCGAGCTGGGCCTCGGGAAGGGGATAGGTGCCCTCGGATTCGATGGGGTTCTGGGTCGCGAACACCGTGAACCCGTCCGACAACGGGAGGTGGCGCCCGTCGAGGGAGACGCTGCGCTCCTGCATCGCCTCGAGCAGCGCCGACTGCGTCTTGGCCGGGGCGCGGTTGATCTCGTCGGCGAGGAGGATGTCGGTGAAGATCGGCCCCTTCACGAGGCTGAACTGCTGCGTCTTCAGATCGAAGATGCTCGTGCCGAGGATGTCCGCGGGCATGAGGTCCGGGGTGAACTGGATCCGGGTGAACTCCGCCGCCAGGGTGCGGCTGAGGGCGCGCGCCATCAACGTCTTGGCCACCCCCGGGACGCCCTCGAGCAGGACGTGGCCCCCGGAGAGGATCGCGCACAGGAGCAGCTCGAGCGTGGCGTCCTGCCCGACGACCACCTTGCGGACTTCGGAGAGCACGCGCTCGCGGAGGGCGTTTGCTGCGCGGAGCGCAGGGTGATCGCTCAGATCGGGCTCGGGACCGGTGGGCTCCGCTGTCCGTGGCACGGCGGTGTCGGAGGTCCGGGACGCGGCGTCCCCGACAAGGGTGGCTGCCGATTGCAGGTCTCGGGTCATGCGGCGTCTCTCTCGCGGTGAGAATCGTTCGACAAAGGCCGGCCCGCATCGCGCGGGAGGCGGAAGGTACGGGATGCGGCGCGGGCGGTCTGAAGCAGCTCCGCCGGACGGGTGGACGCGTGGGCTGCGGACTGCACCTCTTCAAGCCCCTGCGCCAAACGCTCGAGTCCGCGCGCCCTGAGCCCGGCGATCACCTCCGTGGGCTCGGCGTGGATCCGGACACCGGCGGTGGGCGCAAGCGAGCGGGTCAGCCATCGGGCGATCCTGGACGCACACCAGCGGGCGTGGCCACCTTCCCGGTACAGCCGCGCCGACGCCTCCAACAGCTCGATGCGGTTGTTGCGCGTCTCCACCTCCGGGGGACGGGGGGGGCCGAACCGGCGCAGAGAGAGGGCCCACACGGTGAGTCCGAGGAGCAGCTGCAACAGCGTCCAGTGCAGTCCGTAGCGCGCGCCGAAACGGACCAGCGAGCGCTCCGATTGGAAGCCGTGGTGGTACTCGTCGAAGGCGATGCGGCCCTCAGAGCCCGCAATCCAGGCCAGCAACTGCAGCGCCCAGGTGGCGTTGTCCAAGCGGACGAGGTGCTGGTTGTCGAAGAGCGCCGGCGCGGTGACTACCACCACGGCCCCTTCACCCGCAGGCACCCATGCGGCGACGGGCTTCCCGGAGACGGCGTCTTCGATAAGCGGGATGGCGTCGTCCGGCAGGGCGTCCAGATGGCCGCTCACCGGGGCAAGCAGCTCCCCGATGCCGTGGGTCAGCGGGTGCGGGGTCGCGGGCACCAACCTCCGCGGCGCGCTCCCCGGACCGGCCACCATACGGACCCCGAGCGCATGCAGCAGCGCATCCTCCGCCAGGGCCGGTGCATGGAGGGCCCGCTGCCCGCGGTAGAGGTGGTTCAGAAGCGCCCGGAGCTCCTGTCCCGAGACGGAGGCCACCGAGGATGGGGGGACACCCGATTCCACCGCGCCGTGTACGTCCTCGGCATCGTCGTCGTCGGCAGCGGCCGGTTGAGAACCCGGCGCGAACGTCACCGGGGTCGCTGGTGTGCCGTCTTCGGAGTCCACCGCACCGTCCTCCCCGGAGGGCCCGGGCGGATGCGCGTCTGGCGGAGGTTCAGCGGATGCATTCTGCGGTTCAAAGGGTCGGGCGGTTCCGGGCGTGCTGACGATCTTCCAATGCTCCGGAGGCGCGTTGAACCGGACGCCGAAGAAGACCAGCCCCATCCCCGGCTCCAGGTGCAGCAGCTCGCTCGTCCGGCGCGTCACGGGGAGTCCCTGCTCGGAAGCCAGCAGGTAGAGTGCGCGGGTCCCGCCCTCTCGGGAGCGATAGGTCGAAGAGACGTCGGCGTAGCTGCCACGCTGAGCGCTGCGGATCAGCAGCACCCCGAGGAGCGAGGCCAGCAGCAGTCCTCCCAGGACCAGGACGGGAAAGCGATCACGCACCGGCCGCCTCCAGCTGGAGCTCCGGGCCGATGAGGTGGACCGCGTGTCCCCGGACGCGCTGCCAGGTCGCGACATCCACGTTTCCCTCGCCGTACCAGGCGCCATCGAAGCGATGGGTCAGCTCCCTGAAGATCGCCCGCGCGCTTCCATCCCCCCGAAACCCCATGAGGTGATCCCAATTGCTGTGGTGGGGATCGTATCGGATGCGTCCCTGATGGTGCAGACCGGCCAGCGTTGCCAGGTAGGCGCTGCGGATGGCCTCCCGATGCCGTCCGGCTGCCGCGAGGCCATCGGCGAGTTGAAGCCAGGTTGCCGGAGGTCGGGAGAGCGCGGTGGGAGCCGCCTCGGCGGGGGGCGCGTCCAACGCGATGTCGCGGCCCGGCGCCGGAGGAGCTCCCCGCATCGCCCGGGCACTCAGGTGACGGCCCAGGACCCGGATCGCGACGCCCAGTGCGATCACGGGCAGCACCCAGATCAGCAGTTGGGAGAGACCGAGTCCCGAACCGAAGGAGGGCCGGGGGGCGCGATCGACGGAGCGCTCGCGGGGCGCGTCGTCGTGGCCAAACCACGCCTCGAGCAGCTTCTCCAACCAGGTCCAGAACGAGGAGGTTCCGGGAGCCTCCTGCGCCTGAACCTGCGGCGGCAGGACCTCGAACTCGGGCCGCGAAAGGATCTCCTTCACCGTCGAGGCGACGTCCTGATGGGGCGGCTCCGGCGGCGCGGGCGTGGAGAGTGCCGAGAGATCCCGCTGAAGGGCCGGAAGCGCCTGGGCGCAGCCCTGCCGCTCCACCACCCGTTCCTGCCGATCCAGCCAACGGGTGAGGGTGGCCGACCCACGCGCCTCCCACTGCGCCAGCGCGTCACGGGTGGACGGCTCGAGGTGTCTGCCGGAGCAGCGCACCATCAGCGCTTCGAGCCTCGCCACCTGAGTCTGGCGGGTGCGCTCGAGCGGCGTTCGGGCCTGCGCCGGAAGGGAGAGCGAGACGAGCCCGATCACCCACACCAGCTTTCCTGCGGCTGCCACCTTCGACGCGGGACGCTGCCCGCGGGCCAGCCGACGGGGGGAGGGGAGCGCCTGAAGCCGCGCGTGCAGGTCCATCCCCTCGCGGCGCACGCGGGCGTCCAACAGGAGCAGCACGGCGATGGCCGCACGGATCGGCTCCATCACCGCGAGGGTCACCACCCCCAGCAACATCCACCAACCCGGGTTGTCCAGGGAGGTCAGCCGCGAGAGCTGGGCGACGTCCAGGCCGAAGAGAGAGCGCGCGAGCGAGAGCGCGAACCGGACGGCGACGTGGAGATTGATCAGGAGCAGCGCCTGGAACGGGAGGAACCAGCGGATGCGGCCTGCCAGCGCCCCCGAGGGGCCCAGCGCGAGGGAAGCCTCGCGCCACAGCAGATGGAGCGGCCCACGGCGATGCATGGCGACGGCATAGGCCACCTGCGTGCTGCGCCACATCAGGAGCCCCAGCCCCAGTGTGAGCACGTTGCGGACGAGGGAGAGGGGCCCGAGCACCGTGGCCGTGAAGAGCAGGGAAGGCGCGCGCCGGATCGCTGCGCGGATGGAGGCGCCGAGCGGGGCGGGTTCGGAGGACAGGAGCTGCTGCTCGAGGTGATGTCCGGCGGCGCCCTGACCCAGTCCGCGCAGACACCACGCCAGGCCCAGGATCCACACCGCCGCCCCGGTGGAGGCTCCCTTCTCGGCGGCTTCGAGAAAGACGATGAGGCCCACGCAGAGCATGAGCGAGGCGGGCAGGGTGAGCAGCCACGCCCCGCTGCTGCGTCCCCCGAGCCGGATCGCCGCGTCCAACAGCCCCACTGCAGAGCGGGGGCGCAGCTCGAGGGGGGAGACCGCCACCTGCTCAGCCTCCCCATCCGGCCAGAAGGCTCAGCAGCCCGAGGAACAGCAGTACCCCGAGGCCGGCCGGGATGACGACCCGCGCGGACCACTCGGGGATGTCGGGTGCCTGGGCCAACGCGGCTTGTCGCTTGGCCAGACAGGTGGTGCAGCGGTTGATGCCCTCGAAGCGGGTGGTGCACTCCTCGCAGACCACCTTCCGGCACTCGACGCACACCCCGAGCCCATGACGGTCGGGATGGTT
>Ga0079224_100002131_pt1 | contig 23724 bp, 26 predicted proteins | sample Stecom2015_FD_80414 | JGI IMG/M metagenome (GOLD analysis project Ga0079224, IMG submission 80414) | Agricultural soil microbial communities from Utah to study Nitrogen management - Steer compost 2015 | ecosystem: Environmental > Terrestrial > Soil > Agricultural land | place: USA: Utah... | reverse complement strand
CGTGTCTGAGCCGGTTTACGGTGACATGTCGGGCATGGCCAAGGCCAGCATGGACTGGCGCCGCCTCGCGCACAACGTCGAGGCCTTGGCCGCGCTCACCGAAGCACCGCTCATGGCGATGGTCAAGGCCGACGCCTACGGCCACGGCACCGTCCCGGCCTCCCGGGTCTGTGTCGAGGCCGGGGCCGAGCGCCTCGGCGTCGCGACCCTCCGCGAAGCATGGCGGCTGCGGCGCCTGCCCGACCTGGCCCAGACGCCGGTGATGGCGTTCCTCTACACGCCCGACCAGCCGGGCCTGCCCGAGACGATCGGGGCCGGCGCCGAACTCGGCGTCTCCTCGCTCTCGGGCCTCGCGGCCGTGGCAGCCGCCGCCGACCGCGCCGGGACGCCCGCCCGCGTCCACCTCAAAGGGGACACCGGGATCTCGCGCGGAGGCGTCGCCGAGCACGAATGGCCGATCTTCGCCGAGACCGCCGCGAAGCACCAGGCGGCCGGATCGATCGAGGTCGTCGGCGCCTGGAGCCACCTGGCCTGCGCCGACGAGACCGGGCATGCGGCCAACGCCGCCCAGAAGGCCGCCTTCGAGCGGTTCCTCGCCGCGATCGCCGCCGCCGGGCTCGCCCCCGAGGTGCGCCACCTCGCCAACTCGGCCGCGCTCATCGCCGACCCCGAGACCCACTACGACCTCGTGCGCCCCGGCATCGCCCTGTACGGCTACAACCCGGTGCCCGAGATCCCGGTGGACCTCCAGCCGGTGATGGAGCTGCGCAGCAGGGTCGCCGCCGTCAAGCGCCTCCCGGCGGGCACCGGCGTCTCCTACGGGCACACCCACCACCTGGAGCGCGAGTCGAACGTGGCGCTGGTGCCGCTCGGGTACGCCGACGGCGTCCCCCGGGCCGCCTCGGGGAGCGCCGAGGTCTACCTGGCCGGGCGCCGCAGGCGCGTCCTGGGTCGGATCTGCATGGACCAGTTCGTGGTCGAGCTCGGGGACGACACCGTCAAGCCCGGCGAGCCGGTCGTCCTCGTCGGCGCGGGCGACCACCACCCCGACGCCGACGACTGGGCGAGGTGGGCGGGGACCATCCCCAACGAGATCCTCACCGGCATCGGCGGGCGCGTGCCGCGCTACTGGAATCGGGGCACCGAGTGAACCGGCGGAACGGACTGCGCGGCCTCGCCATAGCGGGGAGCATCGCCGGGGGCGTCGCCGCGGGCGCGGCGATCGCCGTGGGCGTGCCCCGGTACCTCGCCAGGCGCACCCGCGCCTCCTCGGACGACCCTTACGCCGACGAGCCGTTCGAGCTGCCGCCGACGAACTCGGTGCGCACGGTCATCAGCCACGACGGCGTCCCGATCCACGTCGAGACCGTGGGGGCCGAGGACGCGGCCCTGACCGTGGTGTTCGCCCACGGCTACCTGCAAGACTCCTCCACGTTCTATTTCCAGCGCAAGGCGATCGCCGAGGCGGCCTCGGCCGGGAGCTCGCTGCGGGCGGTGTTCTACGACCAGCCGGGGCACGGCCGCTCGGGGCCGCTGCCGCGCACCGAGTACGCCATCGACGATCTCGCCGAGACCCTCGGGGCCGTCATCGCCACCGTCGCCCCGCGCGGCCCGCTCGTGCTCGTGGGCCACTCCATGGGCGGCATGACCATTCAGGCGCTCGCGCGGATCCGGCCCGACTTCTTCGCCGAGCGGGTGCGGGGCGTGGCGTTCCTGTCGACCAGCCCGGCCGGGCTCGACACCGTGGAGACCAAGCCGATGCGGGCGCTGCGCCGGGTGCGGCGGACGGTGCTGCCGACGCTCCAGCAGATCACCGGATGGACGCCGCAGCTCATCGACCGGGCCCGGCTGCTGTCGGGCGACATCGGCTACCTGGTGACGCGCCGCAACGCCTTCGGCCAGAACGACCCGCCGCATTCGCTGGTCAGCCTGGTGGAACGCATGAACCGGCACACGCCCGTGCAGAGCGTCGTGGGCTATGTGCGCGCTATTCTCGACCACGATGAGACGGCGGGGCTGGCGGCGTTCGGGGGCGTGCCGGTGCTCGTCGTCGTCGGTGACAGCGACGTCCTGACGCCGCCGCAGCATTCGCGGCGGCTCGCCGACGCGATCCCGGGGTCCCGTTTCGCGCTCATAGCCGAGGCGGCCCACTCGCCGCAGCTCGAGTATCCTGGCGAGATCTCACAACTATTGTTGGAGATGATCGACAAAGTCATGGTCGCTATCGGCACCGTCGATAACGGCAAGGCGGAAGACGGCGCCGCGGCGGCGAAGCCCTCCGGGACCGCCTCGGACGGCGGGACGAACCGCTCCCGGTCGAGGCGCGCCGGAGACGGCTCGCGCCCGCGGCAGCGGCGGGGCTGGTCCCCGTTCTCCCGCCACGCCGAGCACGGGACCAACACGCATACAGAGGAGTGACATCGTGAGGCTGAGCATGCCGACCGCCGAAGACACCCACGAATTCGGGAAGCGCCTCGCAGAGCTGCTGCGCGCGGGCGACCTCGTTATCCTCACCGGCCCGCTCGGCGCCGGCAAGACCGCCCTCACCCAGGGCATCGGCGACGGCCTCGACGTCGAGGGGCGCATCACCAGCCCCACCTTCGTCATCGCGCGCACCCACCGTCCCGGCTCGGCGGGCCTCCCGCTCGTCCACGTCGACGCCTACCGGCTCGAGAGCCTCGACGAACTCGACGACCTCGACCTCGACACCGACGTGGCGACTTCCGTGACCGTCGTCGAGTGGGGCGCCGGGCTCGCCGAGCGCCTCGCCGAGTCCCACCTCGAGATCGCCATCGAGCGGGCCGCCGACGAGACCCGCACGCTCACCCTCCACGGCCGCGGCGGCGACTGGGCCGCCCGCCTCGAAGCGTTCGAGGCGCCGGTGAGCGCGGCCGCATGCTAGTCCTCGCGGTCGACACCGCCACCAGCGCCGTGCAGGCCGCGCTCGTCGACGTCGACGGCGACGAGCTGTTCCTCAGCTCCTTCCGCCGCGTGATCGACGGGCGCGGTCACGTCGAGCGGCTCACCCCCTTCATCGAGGAGTGCCTGGCCGAGGCCGGGCGCGAGGCCGCCGACGTCGACGCCGTCGTGGCCGGAGTCGGGCCGGGGCCGTTCACGGGGCTGCGGGTCGGGATGGTCACCGCCGCGGCGTTCGCCGACGGGCTCGGCGTCCCCGTCTACGGGGTGTGCTCGCTCGACGGGATCGGCGCGAACACGCGCGGCAGGGCGCTCGCGGCCACCGACGCGCGCCGCAAGGAGATCTACTGGGCCGTCTACCAGGGCGGCGAGCGCCAGGGCGATCCGCAGGTGGGCAGGCCCGCCGAGCTGCCGGTTCCGGAGGCGGACTACGCGCTCGGCGAGGGCGCGAGCAGGTATGCCGAGGAGCTGCCGGTGCCCGCCGAGACCGAGCCGGTGTACCCGGATCTGGTGAAGCTCGTCGAGCTGGCCGGGCCGCGACTGCTCGGGGGCGCGCCGAGCGAGAAGCTCACGCCGCTGTACCTGCGCCGTCCGGACGCGAAACCGGCCCGTGCGAGCTGAGAGGCCGGCGCGTCGAGGGACTCGCCGGAGCCGGGGCGCTGGCCGCGGGCCCTTCGCCGTGGAAAGCTGAATCCATGAACGGCGACTTGCACATGGGGCGGTTGCGCTGGTGGCATCTGCCGGAAGTAGCGCGGCTGGAGCGGGAGATCTTCGGGCCCGAGGCGTGGAGCGAAGGTCTGCTGTGGACCGAGTTGGCCGCCGGGCACGACTACCGGGCGGTGTTCGACGCCGACCGCGTGGTGGGATACGCCGGGGTCGCCCTGACCGGCCCCGAAGCGTGGATCAACAATATCGCCGTCGACCCGGCGCAGCGCCGCCGCGGCATCGCCACGATGCTCATGGACGACATCGTCGCCCGCGCCCGCGCGACCGGCGCGAAAGCGGTGTTCCTGGAGGTCGCGGTAGACAACGAACCGGCCCAGCGGCTGTACGACCGGTACGGTTTCTACGGCATCGGCGTGCGCAAGAACTACTACAAGTTCACCGGCACCGACGCCGCAGTGATGAGGATGGATCTTTGAAGAGCGAACCACTCGTGATGGGCATCGAGACCTCGTGCGACGAGACCGGGGTCGGGATCGTGCGCGGCACGGAGCTGCTGGCCGACGCCATCGCCTCCTCGGTGGAGGAGCAGGCCAGGTTCGGCGGGGTCGTGCCCGAGGTGGCCTCTCGCGCGCACCTGGAGGCCATGGTGCCCACGGTGCGGCGCGCACTGGACGAGGCCGGGGTGGCCTTGAGCGATCTCGACGGCATCGCCGTCACCGCCGGGCCGGGCCTGGCCGGGGCGCTCATGGTCGGCGTCGGCGCGGCGAAGGCGTACTCGATGGCCACGGGCGTGCCGCTCTACGGCGTCAACCACCTCAGCGCCCACATCGCCGTGGACACCCTCGAGAACGGGCCGATCCCCGAGCCGGCAATCGGTCTGCTGGTCTCTGGCGGGCACTCCGCGATCATGATGGTTGAGGACCTGGCCGGCGAGGTCACCCAGCTGGGCGCGAGCATCGACGACGCGGCGGGGGAGGCGTTCGACAAGGTCGCGCGCCTGCTCGGGCTGCCGTTCCCCGGCGGGCCCCACATCGACAGGGCCGCCCGCGAGGGCGACCGCGCCTATGTCGAGTTCCCGCGCGGCCTGACCGCGGGGAAGGACATGCGGCGGCACCGCTACGACTTCTCCTTCTCGGGGCTCAAGACCGCCGTCGCCCGCTGGATCGAGGCGCAGCGGGCCGAGGGCCGCACCGTCCCGGTGAACGACGTGGCGGCGGCGTTCCAGGAGGCGGTGTGCGACGTGCTGACCCGCAAGGCGATCCTCGCGGCCAAGGAGCACGGCGTCGAGACGCTGCTCTTGGGCGGCGGCGTGGCGGCGAACTCGCGGCTGCGCGCCCTGGCGGCCGAGCGGGCCGAGAAGGCCGGGATCCTCCTGCGGCACCCGCGGCCGAAGCTGTGCACCGACAACGGCGCGATGGTGGCCGCGCTGGGTTCGCACCTGGTGGCGGCGCAGGTGCCGCCTTCGCGGATGGACTTCCCGGCGAACTCGTCGATGGACGTGACGGTCGTCAGCTTGGCCGACGACCTGCGCTGAGCGGGGCTCGACGCGAAGCGGTCCCCTCCGCGAGCCGGGTCCGGCTTCGGAGGAGACCGCGATGGACGTGCGGGCGCCGAGGTCCGGAAGGGGCGCCGCGGCGGGGTCTCAGGTGACCTCGGGGCGGTCGATGATGCGCTTCCAGGTGCCGTCGTCCTGCTTCCGGAGCACCTGCACCCGCATGCCCGTGCCGTCGGCGGCGACGGTCGACGTGAGCGCCAGGTCCTCGAAGTAGATCGTCGGCAGCTGCTTCTCCTCCGTGGAGAACTGGACGTTCTGCTCGGCCATCGCCTGGTAGATGGCCCTGATCGCCTCGACGCCCATGGTGGGGCTCTCGGGCGGGTAGGCCAGGACGGCGTCGGCTTCGTACAGCTCGAGGATGCCGTCCACGTCTCCCGCGTTCAAACGCTCGGCGACCAGCCGCGTGACCTCGTCGGCGTCGGTCGCCTGCTTGCCGTCTGCTGCCATGGTGCAACTCCTTCGTGTCCTGCCTCTGCAGTTCAGCGTCGCACGCATATCCGACGAACGGCCCCGAACCCGAGAACAACCCGGTATACATCCGGCTCTTCCTGGGGGCCTTGACATCCGACTAGGCTATGCGCCATGACGCACACCCCTGACGGCCGCCTCCACCGCCGAGCCGCGCGGGTCCTCATCGTCGACGAGGAGGACCGGGCACTGCTGTTCTTCGGGGCCGGACTGATCCGGCAGGACGCCGACTACTACTTCACCGTCGGCGGCGGTGTCCGCGAGGGCGAGTCCCTCGCCGAGGCCGCCGCGCGAGAGGTGCTCGAGGAGACCGGCCTGAGCGTCGCGCCGGAAGACCTCGGCCCGCTGGTGGCCCACACCGAGGGCGCCTGGGCCACCCACGACGGGGTGCGCTTCTACTCGGACGACAACTTCTTCTTCCTGCGCACCCGCCACTTCGAGGTGAGCCTCGACGGGCTCGGGGACGGCGAGCGGAAGGAGATCAGCCGCTACGAGTGGCTCAGCATGGACGACCTGCGGTCGACCGACGCGTACGTCTTCCCGATCGGCCTGGCCGGGGTCCTCAAGCGGCTCATCGAAGGGGAGGTCTTCACCGAGCCGATCGAGCTGCCCTGGGTGGGCGAGGGCCGGCTGTAGGCGGTGGCCGATCGGCCGCCGCCCGCGGATACTCGAACGGTGAACGCCGCACCGGAACCCCCCGTCGTCAGGCGCCGCTGCGCGCGAGTGCTGCTGGTCGACGAGGAGGACCGGCTCCTGCTGTTCTACAGCGAGGGCTTCGTGGCCCCCGGCGTCGAGTACTACGTGATCGTCGGCGGCGGCGTCCGCGAGGGCGAGTCCCTCGCCGAGGCCGCCTCCCGCGAGGTGCTCGAGGAGACCGGGCTGGTCCTCGCCCCGGCCGAGCTCGGACCGGTCGTCGCCCGCACCTCGGGCCTGTGGTCGGACGGCCCCGGCCCGCTCTCGCACAACGAGGAGGCGTACTTCTACTGCCGGGTCCCGCATTTCGAGCCGGTGCGCGAAGGGCTCGAGGAGGTCGAGCGGCGGGAGTTCACCGAGGCCCGCTGGCTCACCGTCGAGCAGCTCGAAGCGGCCGGCGGGAACGTCTTCCCCGCCGACACGGCCGGGCTCCTCAAGGAGCTCAACGCGGGGGCCGTCCCCGCAGAGCCGGTCGACATCCCTTGGGGCGCCTGGTGCTGGGACGCCGATAAAGGGTGGACCGCGATCGAGCGCCCCGGGATACTCGGACGATGAGCGCGAGCGAACGGATCGACCGGCGCGGCGCCCGCGGCATCGTGGTCGACGAATACGAGCACGTCCTGTTCATCGGCCGGTCGGCGACGGCCGAGCGGCCCGCGGGCTGGCTCCTGCCCGGCGGCGGGATCGACGCCGGGGAGACGATGGCCCAGGCGGTGATCCGCGAGCTGTTCGAGGAGACCGGGCTGCGCGTCGCGCCCGAGAACCTCGTCGGCCCGGTCGCCCGCCAGCTCTACCTGGGGCTGCGCGACGAGCGCCCGTGGACGCAGGAGAACCACTTCTTCTTCACCCGCGCCGAGCGGTTCGAGCCGCGCGTCTGCGGCGGCGACGTCTACGAGCGGGACCTGGAGTTCCGGTGGATCGCCCTCGACGATTTCACCTCCACCGAGGGCCTCCACCGGGTGGACTCGCTCCTGGCCCTGGTCAAGCGGATCATCGGCGGAGACGTCCCCGCCGAGCCGGTCCGGCTCTCCCCCAGCGGCCGCCGGGCCGGTTCCGACATGGACACCGGCGCATGAGCATCGAGACCGAGACCGGCGCGGCGTTCCGGGCCGCCGCCCGCGTGATCCTCCTCGACGAGCACGACACGGTGCTCCACATGGGAGGCGACGAGTGCCTCGACGGCATCGCCCGCTGGTTCATTCCCGGCGGCGGCATGGAAGCAGGGGAGGGCCTCCTCACGGCCGCCGTCCGGGAGCTCGCCGAGGAGACCGGCCTGGCGATCGCTCCCGAGTCGCTCGTCGGTCCCGTCGGCCAGGGCGTGCTCACCGCGTTCCCGCGCGGGCGGCTGCTGGTCCAGAAGAACTGGTTCTTCTTCCACCGCGTCCGCCGCTTCGAACCGAGCATCGACAGCGACGTCGCCTACGAGCAGGATCTCGGTTTCGCGTGGTTCCCGATCGAGCGATGCGGCCGCTCCGACGGCACGCTGAAGCCCGAGCGCCTGGTCGCCCTCGTGAAACGCCTGCGCGACGGCGAGGTCCCACGCGCGCCGGTCGATCTGGGCGGCGCGTACTGCCCTCGTTTCGGTGACTGAACGGTCTGAGGTCCTCATGGCCGCATCGGTCGCCGGGAACGCTTGAAGTCGTGAGGTGCCCCAGAGTACTGTTGTAGTATTATCTCTACATGCCGAAACACCCCAATAAGGATATCCGGGCGGCAATCGATCATCTGGAGGCGGCGGGCTGGTTCATCGAGAAGGCAGAGGGACACGCATGGGGTCGTGCGTACTGCCCGGGGGACACGCGGGCTGCCGCCCGCCGACATCCATATGGTCGACACCGAAGTCGGCCGAAGCTCACGCGAAGCGCCTCCGGCGTCTCGCCGATCAGTGTCCGCACGGTCGTCGCGTCGGAGGATGAATAAGGAGGCTGAGCCAATGACCGTCTACGCTTTCGAGTTGCGGTTCTCGGCTCCTGCCGGGGACGAAGTCATAGACGCCTTGTACGAGGCCGGCTGGGATGACGCCGTAGTCTCATTCGACCCGGACATCGGCGGCGAGGGGACCGCGATATTCGACCGTGAGGCCGCTTCGGCCGTCAAAGCCGTCGCATCGGCCATCGCCCAAGGGCGCGGAGCAGGCATCGAAATCACCGGCGTCTCAGAAGACCTGGTCACCTTGAAGGAGATCGCCGAACGGACTGGCAGGAGTTTCGCGACCGCGGACCACTGGGCGAGCGGCCGACGAGGCGACGGCGGTTTCCCCAAGCCGCGGGTCCCCCGAGCGAGAGTCAGTCTGTACTCATGGGCGGAAGTGGCGGTGTGGCTGCACGAGCATGGTCTCGCCGGCGTCTCACCGGCCGATGTGGAGATCGCGCGCATCTGCGAAGTGGCCGATTCGATGATCCGCTCACAGCGACTCCAGGCGGCGCTCCCCTCCCGAGACCGCCATGACCTGCGCCGAGCGGTCGCCTAGGCGCTCGCCGGCCACCACCGACGCCGAACGGGAGACGCGGGCCAGAGCCCGCGCCTCCCGTGGGACGATCACTCAGGCTTCGCTCTCGGTGCGGTCACCGGACCAGTCGGTGTGGAAGACGCCCTCGCGGTCCACGCGCTTGTAGGTGTGGGCGCCGAAGAAGTCCCGCTGGCCCTGGATCAGGGCCGCCGGAAGGCGCTCGGAACGCAGGCCGTCGTAGTAGGCCAGCGCCGAGGAGAAGCCCGGCGTGGGGATGCCGGCCTGCACCGCGGCGGCCACGACGCGCCGCCACGCGTCCTGCGCGTCGGTCACGATCCGCGTGAACTCGGGGGCGGCCAGCAGGGTCGGCAGGCCCGGGTTCTCCTTCCAGGCCGCGGTGATCTTGTCGAGGAACCGCGCCCGGATGATGCAGCCGGCCCGCCACAGCGCCGCGCACGAGCCGAGGTCGATGCCCCAGCCGTACTCCTCGCTGGCCGCGGCGATCTGGTCGAAGCCCTGCGCGTAGGCGACGATCTTCGAGGCGTACAGCGCCTGGCGCACGTCCTCGACGAAGCTCTCGGGCAGGTCGATCCCGCCGTCGGGGCCGGTCAGGACGCCCACGGCGCCCTCGCGCTGCTTGACGCCGCTGGACAGGGCCCGCGCGAACGTGGCCTCGGCGATGCCGGTGACCGGCACGCCCAGGTCGAGGGCGTTCTGGACGGTCCAGCGCCCGGTGCCCTTCTGCCCGGCCTGGTCGAGGATGACGTCCACCAGCGGCTTGCCGGTGGCGGCGTCGGTGTGGCCGAGGACCTCGGCGGTGACCTCGATGAGGTAGGAGTCGAGCTCGCCCGAGTTCCACTCGGCGAAGATCTTGCTCAGCTCGCTCGGCTCGATGCCCAGGCCCCGGCGCAGCAGGTCGTAGGCCTCGCCGATGAGCTGCATGTCGGAGTATTCGATGCCGTTGTGCACCATCTTGACGAAGTGCCCGGCGCCGTCGGGGCCGAGGCGCGTGCAGCACGGCGTGCCGTCGGGGGCCTTGGCCGCGATGGCCTCGAGGATCGGGCCGAGGCTCTCGTAGGACTCCTCGGAGCCGCCGGGCATGATCGCCGGGCCGAGCAGGGCGCCCTCCTCGCCGCCGGAGACGCCGGTGCCGACGAAGTGGATGTCCTTCTCCCGCAGGGCGGCCTCACGGCGCCGCGTGTTCTCGAAGTGGGCGTTGCCGCCGTCGATGATCATGTCGCCGGGCTCCATGAGCTCGGCGAGGGCGTCGATGACGGCGTCGGTGGCCTTGCCGGCCTGCACCATGATCATGGCCTTGCGGGGCCGCTTCAGCGAGGCCACGAAATCGGCGAGTTCCTCAGAGGGTACGAAGGCGCCCTCGCCGCCGTGCTCGTCGATGAGCTCGGTGGTCTTGGCGTAGGTGCGGTTGTAGACCGCGACGGTGAAGCCGTGGCGGGCGAAGTTGCGGGCGAGATTCGAGCCCATGACGGCCAGCCCGACCACTCCGATGTCGGCGGTGCTCATGCCTGTCCCCTTACTGTTTCAAGCGACTCCCTGGAGCCGTGTTGCCATTGCGTTCGTCCCGTGATTCTCGCGGAGCCGCGTCGTTGTGACACCGCCACGGCTCATCGTATCCACGCTGCGGGATCGCTCCCTCGGCGGTGATGACACGGCCCCGACTGCGGACGCAGTGCTCCGGCGGGGCTTAGGCTGGAGGCGTGCAGTATTACGATTCGGTACTCGACCTCATCGGCGACACCCCGCTGGTGCGGCTGAACTCGGTCACCGACGGGGTGGCCGCCACGGTGCTCGCGAAGATCGAGTACCTCAATCCCGGCGGTTCGATCAAGGACCGCATCGCCCGGCGCATGGTCGACGAGGCCGAGGCCTCCGGCGCGCTGCGCCCGGGCGGGACGATCGTGGAGCCCACGAGCGGCAACACCGGCGTCGGCCTGGCGATGGTGGCGCAGCAGCGCGGCTACCGGTGCGTGTTCGTCTGCCCGGACAAGGTCTCCGAGGACAAGCGGAACGTGCTCAAGGCCTACGGCGCCGAGGTCGTGGTGTGCCCGACCGCGGTGGCCCCGGAGGACCCGCGCTCCTACTACAAGGTCTCCGACCGGCTCATCACGGAGATCGAGGGCGCGTGGAAGCCCGACCAGTACTCGAACCCGGCGAACCCGGCTTCGCACTACCATCAGACCGGTCCTGAGCTGTGGGAGCAGACCGACGGCCGGATCACGCACTTCGTGGCCGGGATCGGCACGGGCGGGACGATCACGGGGATCGGCAGGTATCTCAAGGAGGTCTCGGAGGGGGCCGTGAAGGTCGTCGGCGCCGACCCGGAGGGTTCGGTCTACTCGGGGGGAACGGGTCGGCCGTACCTGGTGGAGGGCGTGGGCGAGGACTTCTGGCCGGCGAACTACGACAAGGGACTGCCCGACGAGATCGTGGAGGTCACCGACGCCGAGGCGTTCGACATGACGCGCCGCCTCGCCCGCGAGGAGGGCATGCTGGTGGGCGGCTCGGCGGGGATGGCGGTGGTCGGCGCGATCGAGGTGGCCCGCAGGGCCGGGCCCGAGGCGGTGGTCGTGGTGATCCTGCCCGACGGCGGCCGGGGTTACCTGTCGAAGATCTTCAACGACACGTGGATGACCGAGTTCGGCTTCATGGGCGCGGACGCCGACGTGACCGTCTCCGAGGTCCTGGCCGCCAAGGGCGGGGAGATCCCCGAGCTGGTCCATGTGCATCCGAACGACACCGTGCGCGAGGCGATCGACATCATGCGCCAGTACGGGGTCAGTCAGATGCCGATGCTGGGGGCCGAGCCGCCGGTGATGAGCGGCGAGGTCGCCGGGGCGGTGGCCGAGCGGGACCTGATGGACGCGCTGTTCAAGGGCGAGGCGACGCTGCACGACCCGATCGAGCGGCATGTCGGCAGTCCGTTGCCGACGATCGGCTCAGGCGAGCAGGTGGAGCGGGCCGTCGAGGTGCTGCAGGACCACGACGCGCTCATGGTGTTCACCGACGGCAAGCCGACGGGGGTGCTGACCCGCCAGGATCTACTCGGCTACGTGGACAGGTGAGTCGTTCGTCACCGGCCCGGCGAGGCGCCGGCCGGGATACGAGGGCTCGCATGGGGCGCGCTTTAACCTCCACCCATGCCCAAAGCTCCCCATGAGGCCCTGCACCATATCTTTCGGGATGATCCGGACCTGGTCCGGCGCGCGCTCAAGACATGCCTGGACGAGGATTTCCCTGTCTTCCGCAGTGTCGCCGTCATCGACTCCGACCTGACCGAGATCAAGGCCATCGCCCGCAGGGTGGACACGGCGCTGATGGTCGAGACCGACTGCGGCGCCGAGATCATCCTCATCGAACCGCAGTCGAGGCCGCCGACGCGGTCCAAGAAGCGGGCCTGGCACTGGTACCTGTCGTACATCGAGGCGTATTTCAACGTCCCGGCCACTTTGATCATCCTCACGGCCGACCGGGCCACGGCCGAGGCGTGCCGCAGGCCGATGACGCTCGGCCCCGAGCGGCGGGCCTCGGCCACAGTTCATCCGTTCGTCATCGGCCCGGACAACACACCGGTCATCACCGACCCGGCCCAGGCGGCCGAGGACATCGTGCTCGCGGTGATGGCGGCCCTGGCCCATCGAGAAGACCCGCGGATCAACACGGCGCTCGACGCGCTCGCCGAGGCCCTCGACGAGACCGAGATCGAATCCGCCTCGTTCTTCGCCCACTACGTCGAGGTCGGCCTCGGCGAAGGTAGCGCGTACGACCACTGGAAAGGCATAATCATGACCATGACCTACCCGTTCGCCTCCAGGCTCCGCGATGAACTCGAGGCGCGCGGCCGCGAGCAGGGCCGAGCCGAGGGCCGCAGTGAAGGCCGCAGTGAGGGCCGCAGTGAGGGCCGCAGTGAGGGCCGGGCGGAGGCGCTGTTCTCGTTGCTCGCCCTTCGGGGCATCGCTCTCACCGCCGAGCAACGGGAGCGCGTGTTGCGCTGCGAGGACGAGCAGACGTATCTCGCGTGGCTCGCGCGAGCGGTTTCAGCGGAGAGCGCCGACGAGGTCTTCACTTCTGCCGAGAGCTGAGTTCACGCTGCGCCACAGCACTGTCAACAAACTGTACTGATGACGCTTCCATGCCCGTGGGAGCGATGGGCAAATCGGGCGAGAGGGAATTCTCCGCGCCGAAGGCCTTGACACCGCATCGGCTCATGGACAACCATGATTGTAATTTCTGTAAGGAATGCTTACGAATCATGGAGGGCGCCTTGAACCGCACCCGAAAAGCGGCGCTGATCGCCGCCTCCGCCCTGGTGGCCGTAGCCGCCGCGGCCACTCCGATCGCCTTCGCCACCAGCGCCACCGCCCAGGCCGCCTGCGAAGGCGACCCCTGGCGGTCCGGCGCGGTCTACGTCGGCGGCGACCTGGTCAGCCACGACGGCCACGAGTACCGCGCCAAATGGTGGACCACCGGCGAAGAGCCGGGCACCACCGGCGAATGGGGCGTGTGGGAGCCCCTCGGCGCCTGCGACGGCGAGAGCCCCGTCGACCCGCCCACCGAGGAGCCGACGGACCCGCCCACCGATCCCCCCGCCGGCGGCGGCGCCGCGACCCTCACCGGCTACTGGCACAACTTCGACAACGGCTCCACCCTCCTGCGCCTCTCCGAGGTCCCCGACGAGTACGACATCGTCGCCGTGGCCTTCGCCGACGCCGTCGCCAGTCCCGTCGGCGCCGTCGACTTCGCGCTCGACCCGGTCCTGAACTACTCCGAGGCCGAGTTCAAGGCCGACATCGCCGCCATCCAGGCCGAGGGCCGCAAGGTGATCATCTCCGTCGGCGGCGAGAAGGGCAACGTCACCGTCAACGACACCGCCAGCGCGAACGCCTTCGCCGACTCCATCCTGTCCCTGATGGACGAATACGGATTCGACGGCGTCGACATCGACCTCGAGCACGGCATCGACGCCGCCGCCCTGGAGACCGCGATGCGCGCCATCCACGCCTCGACGGGTTCGAGCCTGGTCTACACGATGGCCCCCCAGACCATCGACTTCCAGTCCACCTCGGCCGGGTACTACCGGCTGGCGGTCAGCACCAAGGACATCCTGACCATCGTCAACATGCAGTACTACAACTCCGGCAGCATGCTCGGGTGCGACGGCCAGGTCTACAGCCAGGGCGACATCGACTTCCTGACCGCCCAGGCCTGCATCCAGCTCGAGGCCGGCCTCGAGCCCGGCCAGGTCGGCCTCGGCCTCCCCGCCGTTCCCAGCGCCGCCGGATCGGGCTACGTCGACCCGGCGATGGTCAACGACGCCCTCGCCTGCCTGGAGAAGCTCGAGCGCTGCGGCGACTTCGTCCCCGAGCAGGCCCACCCGGGCATGGGCGGGGCCATGACCTGGTCGATCAACTGGGACGCCACGAACGGCTACGAATTCGCCAACACCGTCGGCTAGCGCCGACGCTTCCCCCGCCGAGACCGGCCCCGTGCGCACGCGCGGGGCCGGTCTCGGCGAAGGCGCCCGCGGCGAACAGGGCCGCCGCCTCCGGGAACCGCTCGGGGTCGACGAATGCGGCCATCGCCTCGCCGTAGCGGCGCTCGGCCTCGGCCCGACCGGCCTCCTCGCCGCGCTCGACCGGACTCAGCGGGCCCGGCCCGAGGCCGGGCCCATCTGGTGCTCGATCGCCGACAGCCGCTCCTCGCTGCGCAGCTCCTCGGCGGTCGGGACGGTCACCACCGTGAAGATCAGGAACAGCAGCACGATCGCCGTCACGGTCGCCATCGGGAAGATGAGGTCTATCGAGTGCGCGCCGTGGACCGGCGCGCTGATGCCCCCGCCGACGCGGACGCCCATCATCCCCGTGTAGTGCATGAGGTTGACCGCCAAGGCCATCACCGCCGCGGCCAGCCACATCGACGAGGTCTTCTCCAGCCGCCACGCCAGCCACAGCGCCGTGGTGGAGGCGCCGACGGCGACGGCCACCGCCGCGACGACGAACCCGAGCTCGTGGTGCAACTCGACGTCGGCGTTGACGGCGGCCATGCCGGTGTAGTGCATGGCGGCGATGCCGATGCCGGTGAAGGTGCCGGCCGCGCTCAGCTTCAGCCTCGAGTACCGGCCCATGCCGATCAGGAGCAGCCCGCAGAAGACCGCGACGACGGCGATGAGCGCGCTGAGCATCGTCAGCCCCGGGCCGTAGCGCAGTTCGGCGTCGGGGAGGTCGAAACCGAGCATGGCCACGAAGTGCATCACCCAGATGCCGGTGCCGCCGAGGGCGAACGCGGAGAGGAAGAGCCAGGCGACGCGGCGTCCGGTGGCGCGCTCGCGGCGGGCGTGCCTGGCCAAGAGCAGTCCGAGGGCCGAACCGGTCATGGAGACCAGGAACGCTATCGGCAGGGTGATGTATCCGTAAGAGAAGTGTTCGATCATTTCGGGCTCCGGGGAGTGGGATCGGAATGGCTGCAGCCCGAATGCTGAGCAGTCCGATCGAATCGTACCGCCGATGGCGCGTCGAGGGTGTCGAAGAATGTTCCCGTTGCATTTCGATCAGCTCTCGCATCGAGGTCGCCGATGTCTGCAACCGGGCGTTTTATCGCATGAATCCCCTGCTGACAACCACCTGCACTCCTCCGAAAACACACTCCCAACGCCATTTGCACGGCGATGGACTGACGTGTCGGAGCGATGATTCCAACTGTTCGAATTGAATCGGGCAATTGCCTTCGAGGTTCCGCTATCCCCTCATTCTCGCTGAATCAACGGGCGTTCCCGGACTCGTTCGCGAATAACGTCGACAGTGGGAGCGGTGCAATTCGTCGCGATCGGGTGCCGCGCGAGACGGGACCGAGGTCCGTCGAACGCGGAAAGAGAGGTTACAGTCCCGTATGACCATGAACGATGACGAACAGATCGTGCGCGCGGCCGTCGCCGCCCCCGCGCAGCTCCCCGAAGACGTCATGGACCGGCTCGGCGACGAGCGCGTGACCGTCCTCCTCAGCGCCGCGACCGCCGCGGCCCTGCGGCGCCGGTTCCGCACCAGCCCCGAACGGGCGGCGGTCGTCGACTTCACCGAGGAGCTCCACTCGCGCTTCGCGAGCGCGTCCTCGCTGCTCAAACCCATCGTGATCGAGGCGCTGGTCGGCTTCGCCTTCGGCGACGGCGACCTCGCCGACGGCCTCTCCCCCGACGACCTGCGCACCGCCCTGCTCGTGCTGCCCTACGCGGTCCTGTCCGAGGAGCGGCTCGAAGGCGAGTCGCTCGACCGGTTCGTCACCGAGGTCCTCCAATCCGTCTACGCCTCGGAGGAATAGCCCCCGGAAGACGAGACGGGGGCCCGCCGAGCGGCGGGCCCCCGTCGTCCACGTCCTAGGAGACGGTGATCTTCGGCTTGCGCCCGATCGTCAGCGTCGGCTGCCGGGTGTCCTCGAAGAAGTCGTTCCCCTTGTCGTCCACGACGATGAACGCCGGGAAGTCCTCGACCTCGATCCTCCAGACCGCCTCCATGCCCAGCTCGGGGTACTCCAGGACCTCCATGGCCTTGATGTTGTCCTGCGCCAGTTTCGCGGCCGGGCCGCCGATCGAGCCGAGGTAGAACCCGCCGTGCTCCTTGCACGCGTCGGTCACCTGCTGCGAACGGTTCCCCTTCGCCAGCATCACCATCGAACCGCCGGCAGCCTGGAATTGGTCCACGTAGGAGTCCATGCGCCCGGCCGTGGTCGGCCCGAACGAGCCCGAGGCGTAGCCCTCCGGGGTCTTCGCCGGTCCCGCGTAGTACACCGCGTGGTCCCGCATGTAGTCCGGCATCGGCTCGCCCGCCTCCAGGCGCTCCCTGATCTTGGCGTGCGCGATGTCCCGCGCCACCACCAGCGGCCCCGTCAGCGACAGGCGCGTCTTCACCGGGTGCTTCGAGAGCTCCGCACGGATCTCGGCCATCGGCCGGTTGAGGTCGATGCGCACCACGTCGCCGTCGAGCCGGTCCTCCTCGGTGTCCGGCATGTACGAGGACGGGTCGGTCTCCAGCCGCTCCAGGAACACGCCCTCGGCGGTGACCTTCGCCAGCGCCTGCCGGTCCGCCGAGCACGAGACGGCCAGCGCCACCGGCAGCGAGGCGCCGTGGCGCGGCAGCCGGATGACGCGCACGTCGTGGCAGAAGTACTTGCCGCCGAACTGCGCCCCGATGCCGAAGTTCCGCGTCAGCTCCAGCACCCGCCGCTCGAGCTCGACGTCGCGGAAGCCGTGCCCCGAGGCCGAGCCCTCGGTGGGCATCGCGTCGAGGTACTTCGCCGAGGCGTACTTGGCGGTCTTGAGCGCGAACTCGGCGCTGGTGCCGCCGATGACGATCGCCAGGTGGTACGGCGGGCACGCGGCGGTGCCGATCTGCCGCAGCTTCGCGTCGAGGAAGGCCGCCATCGCGTCCGGGTTGAGGATCGCCTTGGTCTCCTGGAACAGGAACGACTTGTTCGCGCTGCCGCCGCCCTTGGCCATGAACAGCAGCTTGTAGGCGTCGTCGCCGTCGGCGTAGAGCTCGATCTGCGCGGGCAGGTTCGAGCCGGTGTTCTTCTCGTCCCACGTGGTCACCGGCGCCATCTGACTGTAGCGCAGGTTGAGGTCCCGGTAGGCCTGCCAGATCCCGCGGGAGAGGTGCTCCTCATCGCGGCCGTCGGTGAGGACGTGCCGCCCGCGCTTGCCCATGACGATGGCGGTGCCGGTGTCCTGGCACATGGGCAGGACGCCGCCGGAGGAGATGTTGGCGTTCTTGAGCAGGTCCATCGCCACGAACCGGTCGTTGCCGCTGGCCTCCGGGTCGTCGAGGATGGAGCGCAGCTGCGCCAGGTGGGCGGGGCGCAGGTAGTGGGAGATGTCGTGGATCGCCTCCGCCGCCAGGTCGGTGAGCACCTGCGGCTCGACGGTGAGGAACCGCCGTCCGGCGGCCTCGGTCACACCGACCCCGTCCTTGGTCAGCAGCCGATACTCCGTCGTGTCGGGTCCGATGGGAAGCAGGTCGGTGTAGTTGAACTCGGCAGTCACCGCTCCAACTTAGCGCGGCGGGCCGGCGGGGCGGGGCAGGGTGCGCGCCGCTTCGCGCCCGTCGCGGCCGCGTCGCGGGCCCGGAGATGTCGGTGCGCATCGGTAGGGTCACATGCACGTGGTCCGGAGGAGTCGGGCCACGTCAACGCAGGTACGATTGCCAGGTTGCCCACCGGTCCGCCTCGATTGGGGCGTGCCCGGCGGGCGGCGTGCAAGTGACCCTCCTGCCGCGGAGAGACCGCGGCCGACGAGACCAGAGGAGGTGGAGCGATCTTGCGGCATTACGAACTCATGGTGATCCTCGACCCGAACATCGAGGAGAGCCAGGTCAGCCCGACGCTGGAGAAGTTCCTGAAGGGCGTCAAGGACGCCGGAGGCTCGGTCGACAAGATCGATGTCTGGGGACGGCGTCGTCTCGCCTACGAGATCGAGAAGAACAGCGAAGGCGTCTACGCCGTCGTCGACCTGCAGTCCGAGCCCGCTCCCGTGGCGGAGATGGACCGGCAGCTGCGACTCAACGAGTCGGTGCTGCGGACCAAGGTGCTGCGGCCGGAGCTTCGGTAACCCGACCTTGCAACTGCGAGACCTTAAGGAGAAGAGGTCATGGCAGGAGAGACAGTCATCACGGTTATCGGCAACCTCGTCGACGACCCGGAGCTGCGTTACACGCCCTCCGGTGCAGCCGTCGCGAAGTTCCGGATCGCCTCCACCCCGCGCACGTTCGACCGCGAGTCGAACCAGTGGCGCGACGGTGAGGCGATGTTCCTGACTTGCAGCGTCTGGCGCCAGTACGCCGAGAACGTCGCCGAGTCCCTGTCCCGCGGCACTCGCGTGGTCGTGCAGGGCAAGCTCAAGCAGCGCTCCTTCGAGACCCGCGAGGGCGAGAAGCGCACGGTGTTCGAGCTCGACGTCGAGGAGGTCGGCCCCTCGCTGCGATTCGCCACGGCGAAGATCAACAAGTCCGGCGGCGGAGGCGGCGGCCGCTCCCAGTTCGGGGGCGGCGGCGGTGGCGCCGTGCCGGACGACCCTTGGGCCTCGGCCGCCCCGGCCGGCCAGAGCTCCGGCTCGAGCAGCCAGGGCTTCGACGAGGACCCGCCGTTCTAACCGGGCTCGGCCCCGGATCGATTCCACGTAAAGGCAAGACACCACATGGCCAACCAGAAGTCGGCTCCCCTGCGGAAGCCGAAGAAGAAGTCGAACCCTCTTGAGAAGGAGGGTGTCAAGTACGTCGACTACAAGGACACGGCGCTGCTGCGGAAGTTCATCTCCGACCGCGGCAAGATCCGTGCCCGCCGTGTCACCGGCGTCACTTCGCAGCAGCAGCGGCAGATCGCCGCGGCCGTCAAGAACGCCCGCGAGATGGCGCTGCTCCCGTACACCAGCCAGACCCGTTAAGGAAGGAGCGCACTTATGAAGATCATCCTGACTCATGAGGTCGCCAACCTGGGCTCGGCCGGTGACGTCGTCGAGGTCAAGCCCGGTTACGGACGCAACTACCTGCTGCCGCAGGGCCTGGCGATCGCCTGGACCAAGGGCGGTCAGAAGCAGGTGGACGCGATTCAGCGCGCCCGCGCCGCCCGCGAGATCCACGATCTCGACCAGGCTCGCGCGATGGCCGACCAGCTGAAGAAGACCGACGCCCACATCGTCGCCCGCGTGGGCGACGCCGGCCGGCTCTTCGGCTCCATCACCGCGGCCGATGTCGTCAAGGCCGTCGACGAGGCCGGCGGCCCGAAGATCGACCGCCGCCGCATCGAGATGCCGGGGACGATCAAGTCCATCGGCACCTACGACGTCTCGGTGAAGCTGCACCCGGAGGTGACCGCGAAGTTCAAGCTTCAGGTGACCCCGGCCAAGCGCCGCAAGAAGTAGCGCTGAAGGACCGGACCCGCGATCGCGTACGCGATCGCGGGTCTCGTTCGTTCTCCCCTTCGAATGAACCTGCTCGGGCTCAGATCACCCAGCCGGCGGTGCGCAGCACCACGGTGACCAGGCCCGCGCCCAGGATCGCCGCCGCCGTCCCCGCCACCCCGGCCCGCCAGCCCGCGCGCGGCAGGCGCAGCAGCACCGCCACCAGCAGGCTCGCGGTCACCGAGGAGCCCAGCCACGCCCAGCCGCCCGAGATCGTCGCCGCCACTCGCGCGCCCGCCGAGCACCCGGTGTCCACGCAGGTGCCCTCCACCGCGGGCTGCGTGACCACCCACACCAGGTACACCAGCGCCGGCACGACGTACCACGCCAGCGCCACCAGCAGGGTGGGGGTGAACGCCCGCTCGCCGGCCCGGTCGTCGCCCTCGGAGTCCAGGCGCGGCCGCTGCTCGGATCGCTGGTCCTCGGTCATCTCGAGCCTTCCGTCACGGCGGTGCCCGCGAGCCGTGCGAAGCGCGGGGTGCGGCGGGCGCTGTCCCCACCATCATGCCAAGTTGGCACGAAGAAATTCTCATCCACAGGCAGTGGATGAAGAAACCACAGCTCAGAGGCGATACATGAGCGATGGACTCATCGTTGTCCACAGGTTGTCCACAGGCCCGGGGGTGGTTATCCACAGGTTGTCCACAGGCTTGTCCACAGCTTGTCCACAGGGCTGTTTGCAACGGCGACGTGGACCGCATAGCGTCATTCAGGCCGCTCGGCGTCGCACCCGGGCGGTAGATTCTCCATGAACGAACGGTGACCGAGGGGGGTGGCGAAATGACCGACGTGTCCACCGAGGGCGGCTACCGCCGCGGCCCGAACGGCGCGCAGACCGCCGGCGGCGCCTACTTCGACGGCCCTCCGCCCGAGGACCCCTTCGGCGGCGCCCGCACCTACGAGCGCACCCCGCCGCAGGACCTGGCCGCCGAGCAGTCCGTCCTCGGCGGCATGCTCATGAGCAAGGACGCCATCGCCGACGTCGTCGAGACCCTCAAATCGAGCGACTTCTACAAGCCCAGCCACGGCATCATCTTCGACGCCATCACCGACAAGTTCGCGAACGGCGAGCCCGCCGACGCGGTCACCATCGCCGCCGCACTCGCCGACTCGGGCGACCTCGGCAAGATCGGCGGCGGCCCGTACCTGCACGACCTCCTCGACGCGGTCCCCACCGCCGCGAACGCCGGCTACTACGCCCGCATCGTCAAGGACAAGGCGATCCTGCGGCGCCTGATCGAGGCGGGCACCAAGGTCGTCCAGTACGGCTACGGCGGCGGCCAGGGAGGCCGGGACATCGACGACCTGGTGGACCTCGCCCAGCAGGCGGTCTACGACGTCACCGACAAGCGCCAGAGCGAGGACTTCTCGATCCTGTCCGACCTGCTCCAGCCGGCCATGGACGAGATCGAGGCGATCGGAGCGAACCAGGGGGTCCTGACCGGCGTGCCGACCGGCTTCGCCGACCTCGACCGGCTCCTGTCGGGCCTGCAGCCCGGGCAGCTCATCATCGTCGCCGGACGTCCCGGCCTCGGCAAGTCCACCGCCGCGATGGACTTCATGCGGCACGCTTCGCTGCACCACCGGCACGCGGCCGCGCTGTTCAGCCTGGAGATGAGCAAGCTCGAGATCGTCATGCGCCTGTTGAGCGCCGAGACCCGCGTCCCGATGCACATCCTGCGCTCGGGCGATCTCTCCGACGACGACTGGACGCGCCTGGCCAAGCGCATGGGGGACATCTCCGAGGCGCCGCTGTTCGTGGACGACACCGCCTCGATGACGATGATGGAGATCCGGGCGAAGGCCAGGCGGCTCAAGCAGCGCCACGATCTCAAGCTCATGGTGGTCGACTACCTGCAGCTCATGACGTCGCCGAAGAAGACCGAGTCGCGGCAGCAGGAGGTCTCCGAGATCAGTCGTGGCCTCAAGCTGCTGGCCAAGGAGATCGAGTGTCCGGTGATCGCGGTGGCGCAGCTCAACCGCGGCCCTGAGCAGCGCACCGACAAGCGCCCGCAGTTGAGCGACCTTCGCGAGTCGGGCTCACTCGAGCAGGACGCGGACGTGGTGATCCTGCTGCACCGCGACGACTACTACGACAAGGAGTCGCCGCGCGCAGGAGAGGCCGATTTCATCGTCGCCAAGCACCGCAACGGGGCCACCGACACGATCACGGTGGCCGCTCAGCTGCACCTGTCCCGTTTCGTCGACATGGCGGTGTGAGCGCGGAGCGTGCCGCGCTCTCGGCCCCGGCGCGGGGGTTCAGTCGTCGAACAGCTCGGAGAAGATCGAGCGCTTCTTCTTTTTCTTGTAGTAGTAGTCGTCGCGGCGGTGGCGGTCGTCGTAGCGACGGTCGTCGTGACGGCGTTCCTCGCGGTACTGCTGCGCGGGAGGGGCCACGGGGGCGCCCTGCCGGCTGTTGAACGCGGCCTCGGCGTCCAAGAGGTGCTCCAGTTCGCCGCGGTCGAGGAAGATGCCCCGGCATTCGGTGCACTGGTCCACAGTGACGCGGTTCCGTTCGTACTGACGCATCGCCGCGCCGCATTTGGGACAGGTGAGAGTCATGGGCGCCACCGTACATGCAGAATGCCACTGTGCGCCACCGGCACGACCTCGGTCCTGCCGGTACGGGCCGGGCACTGCCAGTACGGGCCGGGTGCCACCGGTACGGGCCGGGGCCACCGGTGCAGTTCTGGTCGTGGCGGCCGGGACGCCTTTGGTTCTGGTTTGGTGTCGTCTCCTGGTGTCATCTTCTAGTGTCGTCTCCTGGTGTCGTCTTCTGGTGTCGACCCCGGTGCCGGGCCCGTGGGGTCCCCTGGCTGCGGGGCAGCGGCTTGCCGCTGAGCACGCCTGCGGACACCGTTCCCGTCCGCGCGCCCGGGCTCGTCTCGTTCCGGGCTCGGGGCCTGGCCGATGTGATCCGTGCAGGGCTCGTAGGCGTGCTCAGCGGCTCCGCCGCTGCCCCGCAGCCAGGGGACTCCAGTGGACCGGGAGACACGGCCCTCTGAACGGGATTGCGACCCCCGGCGGGGGCGGCCCCTGTGAACGGGACTGCGACCCCGGCAGGGGCGGCCTCCCTGAACGGGACTGCGATCCCCGGCACGGCTGCGTTCATGGACCGCGCAGCCCTATGGAGCGCCGCGTAAGGCGCCCTCCCGCACCGCCAGGGGTTTTCTGCTCGCATAGGCGAGCACCCGATCGATCAGTCTCTGCGGAAGCATGCGACTGAGGAACACGATGGCCTTGTAGTGCCACCCGGGAACGCTGAGGGATCGGCGCCTGCGCCAGTCCCGCAGCGCCGCCGAGACGACGTCGTCGGCCTCCATCCACAGGAAGCGGGGGATCGCGGTCATGTTCATTCCGGCGCTGTCATGGAATTCGGTCCGCGTGAAGCCGGGGCACAGCGCCGTGACGGCCACGCCGTCGGGGAGCGTCTTCACGGCAGCCGCTCGGCTGAAATTGATGACCCACGCCTTGGTCGCGGAATAGGTGGAGCTGGGGAAGAAGCCGAGCACGGAGGCGACGTTCACGACGCCTCCCCGGCCGCGCTCGATCATGGAGGGGAGCGCGGCGAGGGTGAGGCGGAGCACGGCCTCGGTATGGAGCCGGGCCATGGCTATCTCGGCTTCCACGGGGGTGGCGAGGAAGCCCGTGGGATGCCCGAACCCGGCGCTGTTCACCAGCAGGTCGAGGCCCTCACGGCAACGCGCTTCGACACGGGCGAGGTCCCCTTCCGCGGTGAGGTCGGCGGTCATGGTCTCGCACTCGGCGGGCAGTGAGTCTTTGATCTGTTGCAGGCGTTCGCTATTGCGATCCACCAGGACGAGTCGGCAGCCCTCGCGCGCGAGCGCCTCGGCGAAGGCCGCGCCGATTCCCGCCGCGGCACCGGTGATGAGCGCCGTTCGCGGGGGCCGTGGTCGTTCATCGGACATCGGCGCTCCAGTCGCAGGTTCCCGTTCGAGGCGGCCCGTCGATCGTCAGCGCCACCATTCGACGACCAGCGACGGGCCGGGGCTCTCGGCG
>Ga0079224_100002130_pt1 | contig 23743 bp, 24 predicted proteins | sample Stecom2015_FD_80414 | JGI IMG/M metagenome (GOLD analysis project Ga0079224, IMG submission 80414) | Agricultural soil microbial communities from Utah to study Nitrogen management - Steer compost 2015 | ecosystem: Environmental > Terrestrial > Soil > Agricultural land | place: USA: Utah... | reverse complement strand
GGCTAGACCAGGCAGGTCTCGGGTACCTCCAGACGTGCGACTCCTAAACCGCATCGAGCTCGGCGACGAGCTGCCTGTCCAGCCAGCTCCCGAGCCGCAGGTTCTCGATGAATCCGCAATGGCCGCCCGCCGGGGCCAGCGTGATCTCGAGCGCCGGGCTCCGCGCGATACGGCCGAGATCCGCGCTCGGAATCACCGGATCGTCGCGCGCCGCGATCAGCCGGGCCGGGACGTCGAGGCCGGCGAGCACGTCGCCGGTCAGCGTGTAGCCGTCCAGGTATTCGGCGAGGCTGCCGAACTCCGTATAGCGCTCGACGAAGTACTCCGTCGTCGCCGTCAGCGTGCGGAAACGCGTGAGGTCGCCGAAGTCGTACAGGTGCGGGAACGCGGCTGCCTTCGCCGTCAGCGAGCGGCGCCACCGGCTCAGGAAATGCCGCCTGTAGATCCACAGGCCGTTCTCCAGCGCCCGCATCGTGCTGTGCGGGCAGAGCACGGGACAGATCGCGATCACGCGGTCGAGCCGCAGCCCGGCAGCGGCGGCCCGCACGGCCACCCGCAGCGCGAAGTTGCCGCCGAGCGAGTAGCCGATCAGGACGGTCTTCGGCGCCGCGTAACGCTCGGCGACGCGCGCGACCGCCGCGACGACCTCATCGAGCCGGCACGAATGAAACAGGCCCTCGTTGAGGGCGTGCGTCCCCCCGTGATCGCGGAAATTGAGGCGGAAGACGTCGAAGCCGTGCCGATGGGCGAGCGCGCCGCTCGCGAGCATGTAACGCGAGTCCGCCGAGCCCTCCCAGCCGTGCAGCAGCACGACCAGCCCGCGCCCCGGCCCGGGGCTCGGGCTGTAGAACCCGAGCAGGCGCGCGTCGCCGCAGTCGAGAATCTCGGGCTTTGCGACCGCCAGCATCGTCCTGGCCCGCCGGCGCGCAATCCGCTCGTGCAGCGGCCAGCCGCCGAGGAGAGATTGGACGTGAGCGTGCCGAAGGGCCCGCGGGGGCGCAAAATCCGCCCGAGCAGTGTCCAATAAGCTATGCATGGTAGACTAGCCGCCGGCCGCGGTACCGGGCGATTCTTGCGATTCCAGGGAGAAAATAGGGTTCGGCTCCGGGGCCGCAGAATAACTATAACAAGCGTCCAGCCGTTGATCCGAGCTCGTAACACCTCGATGCGTGCGCGCAGTCATCCTCTTGCCGTTGCCGCCGTGATGGCGGCCGCATTCGCGTGCGCCGTAGCGCTGCTGCTGCTGCGGATCGGCGACCGGATCGGAGAAGGAACGTTCGCGGCCGCGCTGCTGGTCATCGTCGCAGCTGCCGGCGCGGCCGCCGTCGTCCTCGCGCACTCGGCCTCGCGGTCCTTCATGTCGATACTGCGCCGCACCGAAGGGGCGCTCGGGGATCGGCGCGCCGCGGCGAGCCGGCTCGAAACCCTCGTCGCGTCCCTCGGCGAAGGCGTGCTCGTAACGAGCGTCGATGGCCGCATCGAGCAGGCGAACCCGGCGGCGCACGCGATGCTGGGCTTCGACGACGGCGAGCTCGTCGACAGACACATCGGGGACATCCTGCCCGGCGATGCCGGGGACGAGCGGACGCCGACGCCGCCCGGGATCCCGCGCGAAGCCGCGTTTTGCCGTGCGGACGGTTCGCATATCGCGGTCTCCTACACCGTGTCCGCCATGAACGGCGAGGACGGCGCCGCGCAACAGATCATCTACGCGCTGCAGAATATCGAGGAGCGCAAGCGGATCGAGCAGCGGATCAGGAACCTCGCACGTATCGATCCGCTGACCAAGATCGCGAACCGCATGCAGTTCCAGCACCTGCTCCAGCAGGCAATCGCTCGGGCAAAGCGTTCGCAGCAGTACGTCGCCCTGCTCTACCTCGACGTCGACCGTTTCAAGGATATCAACGATACGTTCGGTCACGCGGTCGGCGATCAGAGCCTCGAGATCTTTTCCCGCCGGATCCAGGCGGAGCTCGACGAAGGCTCCATCGCCGGCCGGCTCGCCGGCGACGAGTTCGCCGTCCTCGTCCCGAGCTCGGCGCACATGGGCGAGTTCGCCGACGAGGTCGCGAGTCTCGCGAACCGGCTGCTGCGCTCGGTCGGCAAGCCATTCCAGGCGCAGGGCGAGGAGGTCTTCATGACCACCAGCATCGGCATCGCGCTCTACCCGCGCGACGCCGACAACGTCATCGACCTGATCCGCAACGCAGACGCCGCGCTCTACCGGTCCAAGAAAGCCGGCGGCAACGGCTACGAGTTCTACTCGAGCGAGATGAGCACGGCGGCGGTCGAGCGCCTGATGCTGAAGAGCAAGCTGCGGCGCGCCTTCGAGCGCAACGAGCTGCGCCTGCACTATCAGCCGAAGTACGACGTGAAGACCGGGAGGATCGCCGGCGCCGAGGCGCTGGTGCGCTGGGACCTCCCGGAGCGCGGCCTCGTCTACCCGTCGGACTTCATCCCGCTCGCCGAGGAGACGAACCTGATCCTGCAGGTCGGCGACTGGGTGCTCAATCGCGTCTGCGCCGACTACCGGGACTGGCAGAGGCTGCTGCCGTCGCCGTGCCGCGTCTCCGTGAACCTTTCGCTCCGTCAGCTGCTCCAGCAGCGTTTCCTCGAGAAGATCCGGGACACGTTCCGCTCGCACGGCGTCTCGCCGACCTCGCTCGAGCTCGAAATCACCGAGACGACGCTGATGGAGGACACGAGCCGCACGATTCGCATTCTGAACTCGCTCTATGGCATGGGGCTGCACCTCGCGATCGACGACTTCGGCACGGGGTACTCGTCGCTGAGCGCGCTCCAGCAGTTCCCGATCGACACGCTGAAGATCGACCAGTCGTTCATCCGCGACGTCGCGATCGACCGGGACGACGCGGCGATCGTCGCGACGATCATCCGCATGGGGCACAGCCTGAAGCTCGACGTCGTGGCGGAAGGCGTCGAGTCCGAGGAGCAGCTCGAATTTCTGCGCCGTCACGACTGCGACTTCGTGCAGGGGCATCTGTTCGGCGATCCGGTCGATGCCGATACGTTCGGCGAGATGCTGGTGGCGGAGGCGGAAGGCACCGGCAAGTACCGGTCGCTGTTTGCCTGGGCGCACGCGGGCTGACGGCACGCTCCGCCCCGGCCGCGAGGGCAAACGGCGACGGTTTGGCGGGCCCGAGCGCCGGCGCTATAGTCCGCCCGACCAACACAAGGCTAAAGAGGTATCGAATGAAGAGATCGACAGGTCTCGCGTTCCGGACGACGGCGCTCGCATCGGGCATGCTCGCCGGGACGGCCGCGTTCGCGTGCGAGACGCCGGCGATGGTCGAGGTGCCGGACGGTGCCACCGCGACGACCGAGCAGATGGTCCAGGCGCGCGAGGCGGTGACCGCGTACGTCGCGGCCATGGAGGAATACCTCGTCTGCGTCGACGAGGAGATGCAAGTAGCCGGCGACGACGCGCCGGAGGAGTTCAAGTCGCTGATGATCCAGCGCTACAACGCGGCGGTCAGCGAGATGGAAACCGTCGCCGCCGCGTTCAACGAGGAGCTTCGCGAGTTCCGCGCCGCGAATCCCGAGTAGCGCTCACGTCTCCCGAAAGCGCCGCTTCGACTCGAACCTCTCGTCGGTCACGATCCGCTCGAGCACCTCGATGCGCTGCTCGAGCCGAGCGAGCAGCGCGAGGTGCTCGCTCTCGTGGAGGCTTTGCTCGCGCAAGGCCCTCGCCTTCACGTGGGTTCTGAAGACGCAGCCGAACACGCCCATCGCCACGATCAGCAGGATCGAGCCGAAGACGATGCCTACGATGATGACGTCCTCGTACATCGCCGCTCCCAGGTCGCGTTGTCTTCGAGCGCTCCGACGGCGGCGGGCGGCCGCCCGAAGCGCGGCCGCCCCGCGCCGTCAGTCGCGCAGCCTCTCGAACTCGCGGTCGAGCTGATAGCGCTCCGACGTCACATACTTCTCTAGGCGCTGCAGCCGGCTCTCGAGCTCCCGATAGCGATGCCGCAGGGAGCCGAGCGTGGCCTTCGGGTCGGCGCGGATCGTGCGCCAGACGTCTTCCTCGTCCTCGTCGAGCGCCGTGCGCAACGGCTGCGACCGTTTCGGCAGCAGCAACGCCATGACCAGGTAACCGACGACCACGAGCGGACCCGGGAAGAACAGCGCGCCGAGCACGACGAGCACGCGGACGATCGTGACGTCGAAGCCGAAGTAGTCGGCGAGGCCGGCGCACACTCCGAAAATCATTCCCTTCTCGGAGTTGCGGTACAAACGATTACCTTGCAGATCCTTCACGGGCGAATCCTCGTGTCGGTCATCACATCCTCGGTGCCGGTACGGGCCACCGGCGGCGGCTGCAGCGTGCCTCACGTCTTCTTCTTCCACTCGGGTTGCTGGACATCGAGGATCGTCTCGAGCGTGTTCAGGCGGCTATCCATGGACTGGCTCGCCTTCCAGAGCTCCTCGAGCAGCATCTGCTCGTCTTGAGACAACCCCCGCGTGGCCTTCCATTTCGTCACGTAGTGCATGACGACGATGATCGGCAGCACGACGACCATGAAGATGGTCGTCATTCCCATGATCCAATGGCCCATGCTCATAAGGCCGCCGGTCAGACGTTCTCGCCGGAGCCGCGCTGCTTCTCGGCGCGGCGCGACTTCAGGTTCCTGAGTTCCTGCTCGATCGCCTCGGACTGCTCGAGCTCCGAGAACTCCCGCTTCAGATCCTTCTTACCGCCCAGATCATACGCCTCGACCTGCGCCTCGAAACCCTCCATCCGCCGCTCGAACTGCTCGAACCGGACGAAGGCGTCGTCGATTCGATAGTCGTGCAGGCGCTTGCGGACCTCGAGCCGCTTCGCCGCGGTCTGGTGCCGTGCGAGGATCGCGTTGCGCCGCGCCTTCGCGTCCGCGAGCTTCTCCTCGAGCCGCGCGATGTCCTCGTTGAGCTTCGCGAGGCCCTCGCTGATCGTATGGTGCTCGCTCTCGAGCGAGCGCATCGACGCCTGCACACGCGCCTTCTCGGCGAGCGCCGCCTTGGCGAGATCGTCGCGGCCCTTGTCGATCGCGAGCTCCGCCTTGCTTTCCCAGTCCTTCGCCTCGCGCTCCAGCGCTGTCAGGTTACGGGTCAGCTCCTTCTTGTCGGCGATCGCCCGAGCCGCGGCCGAGCGGACCTCGACGAGCGTCTCCTCCATCTCCTGGATCATCAGGCGGACGATCTTCTCGGGGTCCTCCGCCTTGTCGAGGATCGCGTTGATGTTCGAGTTCACGATGTCCGAAAAACGGGAAAAGATGCCCATCACTTGATTCCTCATCGATGCTTCACGATGCCGGCGTCACGCCGCTCCGCAGCCCCGGTCCGCGTCGCGGCGTTCGGCGCGAGGCCTTCGACCGGCTGGTCCGTGGGAGCAGCTTTTGTGCCAAGGTCGAAGGCTCTCCAACCCGCTGATCGCGTTGCGTTTTTCAACCCACTCCGGGCACCGCGCATCGAGCGGGCAGGGCCCGAGGGCTAACTGTTGGCACGTTGCGCGAACTCTTGGTCTAATTCGCGCCATGGCCCCGCCCCGAACCGAATCCCAGTCTCTGATCGGAGAATCCCCGGCGTTCCTGTCGATGCTCGAGCATGTGTCCCGTGCCGCGCCGCTGTCGAAGCCCGTGCTCGTCGTCGGCGAGCGGGGCACCGGCAAGGAGCTGATCGCGTCGCGCCTGCATTATCTGTCCGAGCGCTGGGACCGGCCGCTCGTCAAGGTGAACTGCGCCGCGCTCACGGAGACGCTGCTCGAATCCGAGCTGTTCGGCCACGAGGCCGGCGCGTTCACCGGCGCGAGCCGCACGCACGTCGGCCGCTTCGAGCAGGCCGACGGCGGCACGCTCGTGCTCGACGAGCTTGGCACGATTCCGCTGCGGATGCAGGAGAAGATTCTGCGCGCAATCGAGTACGGCGAGTTCCAACGCGTCGGCGGCACGAAGACGCTGAAGACCGACGTCCGCGTCGTCGGCGCGACGAACGCGGATCTGCCCCGGCTCGCGGCGGAAGGCCGTTTCCGCGCGGACCTGATGGACCGCCTCGCGTTCGACGTGATCCACGTGCCGCCCCTGCGTGCGCGGCGCGAGGACATACCGAAGCTCGCATATCACTTCGCGGTGAACGTCACGAGCGAGCTGAAGCGCGATTTCTTCCCGGGCTTCGCCCCCGAGGCGTCCGCGGCCCTCGTCGCCTACCACTGGCCAGGCAACGTCCGCGAGCTGAAGAACGCGGTCGAGCGCAGCGTGTACCGGGCCGAGGAACCGGAGCAGCCGATCCGCGAGATCATTTTCGACCCGTTCGTGTCGCCGTTCGGGCCGCTGCTCGAGACCCCGAGCCCGGCGGAGGTGCCGCCGCCGGCCGCCGCGCCCGACGCCGCGCGCGGCGACGGGGCCGCGCGCCGGAACGGCGAAATCAGGTGGCCGCTCGATTTTCGGGCGGCCGTCGCCGAGTTCGAGCGCGAGACGCTCGAGGCGGCCCTCGAGCATTCGAAGTATAAGCAGACGGTGGCAGCACGCCTGCTGGGTCTCAGCTATCACCAGCTGCGCGGCCTCCTGAAGAAGCACGGCCTCAAGGCATCGCGCGACGATTCGCCTGAATGACGAGACGCGGCGGTACGCCCGGCCCCGGCGGAACGGCCCCCGGAGCGGCGCGTGCTACCATTTCGCCAATTGCGCATGACGCGCGCCCGTGATTCGTACCATCATCACCTGAGTTTTCACGACGACCGATGAGCACTTCCAACAAAAAACCCGTCCGCGTGGCCATCACCGGCGCTGCCGGCCAGATCGGCTATCAGCTCGCGTTCCGGATCGCTTCCGGGCAGATGCTCGGCGAGGATCAGCCCGTGATTCTGCAACTGCTCGAGATCACGCCCGCGCTCGGCGCGCTCAGCGGCGTCGCAATGGAGCTCGAGGACTGCGCGTTCGACGCGCTGCACGGCATCGTCGTCACCGACCAGGCGGAGACGGCGTTCAGGGACGCGGATTACGCGCTCCTCGTCGGCGCGAAGCCGAGGGGACCCGGCATGGAGCGCAAGGACCTGCTGCTCGAGAATGCCAAGATCTTCTCTGCCCAGGGCCGGGCGCTCGGCGAGGCGGCGAGCCGCGACGTCAAAGTGCTCGTCGTCGGCAATCCCGCCAACACCAACGCGCTGATCGCGCGCGAGAACGCGAAAGGGCTGGATCCGCGCAACTTCACCGCGATGACGCGCCTCGACCACAACCGTGCGAAGGCACAGCTCGCCGCGAAGGCGTCGGTCCACGTGAGCGCCGTACGCAACGTGATCATCTGGGGCAACCACTCGGCCACGCAGTTTCCGGACATCGCGCACGCGACGATCGACGGCCAGCCGGCGCGCGAGCGCGTGCCGGAAGCGTGGTACCGCGAAGAATTCATTCCGACCGTGCAACAGCGCGGCGCGGCGATCATCAAGGCGCGCGGCGCGTCATCGGCGGCATCGGCCGCCTCCGCCGCGATCGATCACGTGCGCGACTGGGCGCTCGGCACGCCCGGCGACGAATGGGTCAGCATGGCGGTCGCGTCCGACGGCAGCTACGGCATCGCCGAGGGGGTGGTGTTCTCCTACCCCGTCCGCTGCCGCGACGGCGGCTACGAGATCGTGCAGGGCCTCGACCTCGACGACTTCGCGCGGGAGAAGATCCGCATCACCGACAACGAGCTTCGCGAGGAGCGCGACGGGGTGGCCGATCTTCTCTGACCGCTTCACTCCCCGGAACTCGAGAGGACGACCGTGGAAACGTTGCTCTGGCTGATTCTGCTCGTCGGCGTGCCGATCACGCTCGCTTACCGGCGCGTGCCGCTAGGCACCTCCACCATCGTCCTCGGCGTGCTGCTCGCCGCGTATCTGCTCCTCGGCGACGGCCATTGGCTCTGGAAGCTCCTGCTGCTCGTCGCTTTCGCCGCGTTCGCCGCGCTGAACGCCGAGGGCCTGCGCCGCGAGCACGTGAGCCGGCGCATCCTCGACGTGTATCGCCGGATGCTGCCGTCGATGTCGCGGACCGAGCAGGAGGCGCTCGAGGCCGGCAACGTCTGGTGGGAGGGCGAGCTCTTCTCCGGCGCGCCGACCTGGAGCAAGCTGCGCAGCCTCCCCCCGCCCCGGCTCACCGATGAGGAGCAGGCGTTCCTCGACGGGCCGACCGAGACGCTGTGCCGGATGCTCGACGACTGGCAGATCACCCACGAGCTCGCGGACATGCCGCGCGCGGTCTGGGACTACCTGCTCGAGGAGCGCTTCTTCGCGATGATCATCCCGAAGCGCTACGGCGGCCTCGGCTTCTCGCCGCTCGCCGTCGCAATGGTCCTGCAGAAGGTCTCGTCGCGAAACGCGACCGCGGCGTCGACGATCGGCGTGCCGAACTCGCTCGGCCCCGCGGAGCTCCTGCTCCACTACGGCACCGAGGAGCAGAAGGACTACTGGCTGCCGCGGCTCGCCGAGGGCAAGGAAATCCCGTGCTTCGCGCTGACGTCGCCGCGCGTCGGCTCCGACGCGACCGCGATCGTCGACACGGGTGTCGTCTGCCGGGGAACGTTCGAAGGCAAGGAAGTCGTCGGCATCCGCCTGAACTGGGACAAGCGCTACATCACGCTCGCGCCGGTCGCGACCGTGATCGGGCTCGCATTCAAGCTCTATGACCCCGAGCGCCTGCTCGGCGACCAGGACGAGTACGGCATCACGGCGGCGCTGGTCCCGGCGAATCTGCCGGGGGTCGAGATCGGCCGCCGGCACTTCCCGATCAACATCCCGTTCCAGAACGGGCCGACCCGGGGCAAGGACGTCTTCGTGCCCGTCGACTACATCATCGGCGGGCCGAAGAACGCTGGCCTCGGCTGGCGGATGCTCGTGCAGCAGCTCGCGGCCGGGCGCGGCATCGTCCTGCCGAGCAACGCGCTCGGCGGCGCGATGGCCACGACGTACGCGACCGGCGCGTACGCGCGGATCCGCCGCCAGTTCAACCTGCCGATCGGCAAGTTCCACGGCGTCGGCGAGGTGCTCGCGCGGATGGCGGGCTCCACGTACATCATGAAGGCCGCGTCGCGCGTGACCTGCGCCGCGCTCAACGCCGGCGAGCAGCCGGCCGTCGCTTCGGCCATCCTGAAATACCACAACACCGAGCTCGGCCGCGTGGTCGCGAACGACGGGATGGACGTGCAGGGCGGCAAGGCCATCATGCTCGGCCCGAAGAATTACCTCGCGCGCAACTACGAGTCGGTGCCGATCTCGATCACCGTCGAGGGCGCCAACATCCTGACGCGCAACCTGATCATCTTCGGGCAGGGCGCGATCCGCTGCCATCCGTTCGTGCGCGCCGAGATGGAAGCCGCGCGAGACGAGGACCGCGAGCGGGGCCTCAGGGAGTTCGACCGCCTGCTGTTCGCGCATCTCGGCTACGCGCTGTCGAACGCCGCGCGCTCGCTCGTGATGGGCCTCACGCTCGCGCGCTTCGCCGATGCGCCCGAAACCGGGCCGACGCGGCGCTACTACCAGCACATCGCCCGCTACAGCGCGTCCTTCGCGCTCGCCTCGGACGCCGCGATGATGACCCTCGGCGGGGAGCTGAAGCGCAAGGAGACCCTGTCGGCCCGGCTCGGCGACATGCTGAGCTACCTGTACCTGGCCTCGATGGTACTGAAGCACTACGAGGACGAGGGCCAGCCGGCGGAGGATCTTCCGCTCGTCGAGTGGGCGTGCCGGACGCTGCTCTATCGCACGCAGGAGCAGCTTCACGGGCTGCTGCGCAACTTCCCGAATCGCTTCGTCGCCGCGCTGCTGCGCGTCGCGGTATTCCCGCGCGGGCGCACGTACCACGCGCCGTCGGACGAGCTGTGCCAGCAGATCGCGGAGCTGATGATCAATCCTACGGAGACGCGCCGCCGCCTCGCGGACGTCGCGTACGTGACGCCCGAGCCCGGGAACCCGGTGGGCCTGCTGCAGCAGGCGCTCGAGCTCGCCGAGCGCGTGAAGCCGATCGAGCGGAAGATCTTCGACGCGCGCCGCGCCGGCCGGATCAAGCGCGACGACGTGCCGGGACAGATCGACGAGGCCGAGCGCGCCGGGATCATCAGCGTCGACGAGGCGACGCTGGTCCGCGACTTCGACCGGGAGGTCATGGCGCTCACGGGCGTCGACGACTTCGACTGGCGCGAGCTCGCGCGCACGCCGGCCGACGGCTTCTTCGCCGGCGCGGAGGGCGGCCCGGGCGAGGAACGGCCGCAAGCCGCCGAAGCCGAGGGCCGCGACGAGCCGGGCGAGGCGCGCGAGGCCGCGGGCGGCGAGCCGCGCTGACGGGGAGCGGTCCCGACCCCGGGGCCGCCGCCCTCGATGCGCCCCGCAGCCTCGTCGATGACGGCCCGGCGAGCTGTCAGCTTGCCGCTACAGTTGCAGCGCGGTGAAGCGCTGCGGATACTGCGGAGCGGCCGCGTTCGACGGCCGCCGGATCGCAACGGAGCACGACCATGGCCCATGCCGTCCATCGCCTGTTTCCGCTCTTGCTCGCGCTGACCCTCGCCGGCTGCGGGGCGTCCGAGGACGCTGCGGCGCCGCCTCCGGGCGGCGGACCCGACGCCGCGCCTGCGCCCGCCGACAGCCCGCCGGCCGCCGCGACGCCGGCGCTGACGCGCAAGGCCGCGCCCGCGGGCGCGAGCGCATACATCATCTCCCCGTCCGACGGGGACGTCGTCTCGAATCCGGTTCGCGTGGTGTTCGGGCTGAAGGGCATGGGCGTCGCGCCGGCCGGCGTGATCCGCGCCGATGCCGGCCACCATCACCTGCTGGTCGACGTCGACCCGCCGCCGTTCGACGCGCCGATCCCGGCGGACGAGAACCATCTGCATTTCGGCATGGGGCAAACGGAGACCGAGCTGACGCTGCCGCCCGGCCGGCACCGGCTGCAGCTTCTGCTCGGCGACGAGCTGCACGTGCCGCACGATCCCCCGTTGCTTTCGGAGCCGATCACGATCACCGTCGAGTAACAACGCTGATCGCCGCGGTGCTGTGATCGTCCGCTGACACGTCGAGATCGATCTCGTGTACACCGAATTTTTCGGCCTCAACGAAAAGCCCTTCTCGATCACGCCCGATCCGCGCTACCTGTATCTGAGCCGCCGCCATGCCGACGCGCTCGCGCACCTGATCTACGGCATCTCGGAGAGCGGCGGCTTCATTCAGCTCACGGGCGAGGTCGGCACCGGCAAGACGACGCTGATCCGCAGCGTTCTCGAGCAACTTCCGGAGAAGGCCGAGATTGCGCTGATCCTGAATCCGCAGCTCTCCGCCCGCGAGCTCATCGAGAGCATCTGCGAGGAGCTGCGCATGCCGATCCCGGCGGAAGGATCCGTGCGCGCGCTGATCGCGTCGCTGAACCGGCAGCTTCTCGACGCGCACGCGCAGGGCCGGCGGATCGTGCTGATCGTCGACGAGGCGCAGACGCTCGGGCCGGAGCTGCTCGAGCAGGTGCGGCTGCTGACGAATCTCGAGACGTCGACACAGAAGCTGCTGCAGATCATCCTGATCGGGCAGCCGGAGCTGCGCGATCTGCTCGACCGGCCCGAGATGCGCCAGATTGCGCAGCGCATCACCGGGCGCTACCACCTGCAGCCTCTGAGCCGCAGCGAGACGGCCGCCTATGTTCGCCACCGCCTGCGCGTGGCAGGCTGCCAGACGCCCATCTTCACGCCCAGCGCGCTGCGCGAGCTGTATAGGCGCTCGAAAGGCATCCCGCGGCTGATCAACGTCGTCGCGGACCGGGCGCTGCTCGCCGCATACACGCAGGATCGGACGCGGGTCGACGGCCGTCTGGTCCGGCGCGCGGCGGCGGAGGTGTTCGGCAGGCGTATCGTGCCCTTCGCGTGGCCGTGGGCCGTCGCGGCCGCCGGCATCGCCGCCATCGCCGTCGGCACTTGGGGGCTTTTCGCGGACGCCGGCCGCGGCGAAGCCGGGCCGCCGCCCGTGCCCGCGACGACCGCGGCCGCGCGCCCTGCCCCGGAGCCCGGCCTCGTGCAGGGCACCGCGCGCACGACCTTCGGCGGCAGACCGGCGCGGACGGCCGCGGAGGACGCGCCGCCGCCCCGCCCGGCCGCGGCCGACGCCGCGTCCGCCGCGTCCGATCCCGTGCCGCTCGACGAGCTCCTTGCCGACCCGGCGTTCGCGACCGATACCGACAGCGCGTTCGCCGCGCTGTTCGAGCTGTGGGATGCGCGCTTCGACCGCGCGCAGGGCGCGCCCTGCGACCAGGCGGCCCGGCAAGGGCTGAGGTGCCTGTTCAGGCCCGAGGGATCGATCGGCGCGCTGCGCCAGCTGAACCGGCCCGCGATCCTGACCCTCGTCGACGGGCGCGGCGAGATGCACCACGTCGTGATCACCGGGCTCGGCCCCCGCGAGGCTTCGATTGCAAGCGCGGGCGGCACGGCGTCCATCGACCTCTCCGAGCTCACGCATTACTGGTTCGGCGACCACCTGATCCTGTGGCGCCCGCCCGCGGAGGCCGACGGCGCGCTCGTCCCCGGCACACAGGGACCGGGCGTGGTATGGCTCAGGGAGAGCCTCGCGCGGATCCGCGGCGAAGCCGCCGACGAGCAGCCGTCGCCGGTCTACGATTCCCGGCTCGAAGCGGAGGTACGCCGCTACCAGCGCGAGAAGATGCTCGCGGTGGACGGCATCGTCGGCGAAATGACTCAGCTTGCACTGACGTCCGATCTCGGCGAGCCCGAGCGCCCGAGCTTACGGGGGGAGTACTAGCCGTGTCGTTCATCCTCGATGCGCTGCGCAAGTCCGAAAGCGAACGCCAGCAAGACGCGCGGCCGAGCATCACGCGTATTCCGACCGCCGTTCCGCGGCACGGACTGCCGCCGTGGGCGATCGCGACGATGGGCGCGCTCGGCCTCGGCATCGTCGTGCTCGCCGGCGCATGGATCGGCACGTTTATCGGCCGGTCGGAGACGCCGACCCGGACCGCGCAGAACGCCCCGGCGGCCGCGGCCGCCGTGAGCGACGCCCCCCGCGACGAACGCGCGGCCGCCGGGCCGAGCGCGCGGGAGGCCGCGTCGCCGAGCCGCGTGGAGCCGCTGCCGCTTCCGCCGCCGCGGCCGCTTGCCGCCGCCGCGGAGCCCTCGCCGCTCGCGATCGCCGCACGGGCGCAGCCGACCCCGTCGCGTCCCGCGCAGCCGCCGGCCGCGCGGCCCACGGACCTGCCGCGAGTCGACGCGAACCTCGAGGCCTATCACACCGCGGCGCCGTCGCTCGGCCTGCCCGAGCTGACGCTGCAGCTCCTCGCGTATGACGAGAACGATCCGTCGCAGCAATACGTGTTCATCAACGGGGCCCGCTACAACGTCGGCGACACGCTGCCCGGCGGCGCGCGGGTGATTGCGATCAACCGGCGCGGCGCCGTGCTGCTCGTCCGCGGAAGGCAGTTTCAGCTCGAACCGAGGTGACCGGGCGGCGCGAAAGCCCCTCGCCGCGGCCTCACTGCCGCACGCCGGTCCCCCTGTGCAGCAGGAACAGCGCCAGCGCGAAGAGGACGACGAACGCGCCGAGCATGATCGCGTACGCCGTCGCCATCGACACGTCCGACGCGCCAAGCATCCCGTAGCGGAACGCGTTCACCATGTAGAGGATCGGGTTCGCGTGGGCGACGCCCTGCCAGAAGGGCGACAGCAGCGACGTGGAGAAGAAGACCCCGCCGAGATACGTCAGCGGAGTCAGGACGAACGTCGGGATGATCGAGATGTCGTCGAAGGTTTTCGCGAAGATCGCGTTGATCAGGCCGGCGATCGAGAACGTCGCCGCGACGAGGACCACGGTGCTGATCGTCACGAGCGGATGCACGACGTACAGGTCGGTGAAGAACATCGCGACGACCGTCACGAGACCGCCCACGAGCAGCCCGCGCACCACGCCTCCCGCCACGTAGCCGACGACGATGGTCACGTGCGACAGCGGCGCGACGAGCATCTCCTCGAGGTGCAGCTGCAGCTTGCCCGAGAAGAATGACGAGACGACGTTGCCGAACGAGTTCGTGATGACGGACATCATGATCAGGCCCGGCGCGATGAACGCCGTGTAGGGCACGCCGTCCATGTCCCCGATGCGCCGGCCGATCAGGCTGCCGAAGATGATGAAATAGAGCGTCATCGTGATGGCCGGCGGGATGATCGTCTGGATCCAGATCCGCAGCACGCGGCGGACCTCCTTGCGAACGATCGTCGCGAGGCCGATCAGGTTGACCATCAGCGCGCTCGGCTCGGGCTGCGGCTCCGCAGCGGCGAGCTCGGCCGTGAGCGTCCTCTGCTGCTCCGTCACGCCTGGGCCTCCGCCTGCTTGCCCTCGACGAGCCGCATGAAAAGCTCCTCCAGCCGGTTCGTCTTCGTGCGCATGCTGACGACGGTGAGATTCTGCGCCGTCAACGCCTCGAACATCCTGTTCAGTCCCTGCTCCTTCGCGACCTCGACCTCGATCTCGTAGTCGTTCCTGAGCCGCACCGTGTAGCCGTCGAGGCGCGGCGCCTCGTGGATCTGCCGGTCCAGCGTCAAAACGAACGCCTCCCGCTGCAGCTTGCTGATCACGTTCTGCATCGTGTCGTTCTCGATGATCCTGCCCTCGTCGATGATCGCGATGTTCCGGCAGAGGCTCTCGGCCTCCTCGAGGTAGTGCGTGGTCAGGATGATCGTCACGCCGGACGCGTTGATGTCGCGCATCAGGTCCCACATCGAGCGGCGGATCTCGATGTCGACGCCGGCCGTCGGCTCGTCGAGGATCAGCAGCTTCGGCTCGTGGACCAGCGCCCGCGCGATCATCAGGCGGCGCTTCATGCCGCCCGAGAGATTGCGCGCGATGTCGTCGCGGCGGTCCCACAGATGCAGCGCCTTCAGGTACTTCTCCGCGCGCACGCGGGCGATGCGCGGCGGCACGCCGTAGTATCCGGCCTGATTCACGAGCGTGTTGAAGTTGCGCTCGAACATGTTGAGGTTGACTTCCTGCGGCACGACGCCGATCAGCCGCTTCGCCGCGTCCCGCTCCCGGTCGAGATCCCGCCCGAACACGGCTACGCGCCCGCTCGTCTTCGTCACGAGCGACGTGATGATGCCGATCGCAGTGGTCTTGCCTGCACCGTTCGGGCCGAGCAGCGCGAAGAAATCGCCTTCACGGACCGTGAGATCGATACCCTTCAGCGCCTCGACCCCGTTCGGGTAGACCTTGCGCAGTTTCTCTATGACCAACGCGTCCATGTGCTTCCGGCCAGGCCGATGCCGACGGGCTATTCTAATGTGGCGCGTTCGTCAAAGGGCGGCGCTTCGGGGACGGCTGCAAATCTGCGCAACGGACGGACGCCTAAGCCGGGGCGCATACGGAGGGAAACCCCGGACAGGACGCGCGCGGTGCTACCCGGGCGCCGGACGCATGCGCATGGAGCTCAGACGTTTTGCGCCGCTTGCGCCGTCCGGAACGCGGGCTGCAGCGCGACGAGCACGAGCTGACGCCGCGCTTCGGGCCGTGTCTCGAGCAGCAGCTCGCGCCACAAGCCCTCCGCCTCCTGAAATGCGCATACGACGCGGGCGCGCGTCAACGCGAGCCAGGGCAGCTTCGACAGCGGCGTCACGCGCAGCGTCTGGATCACGTCCGAGCCGAGGCCGAAGAAGAGGCGTGCGCGGTAAGCGCTGTCACGGCTCGTCGTCCATGCACAGTATGCGATCGTCAGCTCGAGGATGCGCGACGCGACGCTCGGCCCGTCGAGCATCGGGGCCTGCGGGGAACCGGCACCGGGTGATGGCGGCGCATCGAGCACGAGATCGAACAGCGCGCGCGGAAACGCGGCTACCGCGTCCAGATGCTCGGGGCTCGCCTGATTCAGCGCCTGCACCGCGCCCGACGGAAAGCCGACCCGACGCAGCGCTTCGATTTTGCGCGGCTGCAACGATCTCAAGAACAGACGATTGAGCTCGTGGATCTGCTCGAGCGGGTCGGCAGGGAGCGGGCTGTCAGACATGGTCGGCCCTTTTTTCGCCGTTTATTACCATATATGGTCCTAAAATACCATTAGCGGCAAAGTTAACCTAAGCTGCCGTATCTGGCTGTTTAGGGGGGATAAGCAAATATGCGGGCGACCGACCACCGCTACCGCGGCGAAAAAGCGAAGTTCGAGCTCGCCATCCGCATGATCGGGCACGAGGCGCGCACGGGCACGATTCGTTTCTGGACGGGCTTGAGCGATGACCGTATTCGCAAGCTCTATACGTCCTACTTCAAGTACGCGGACGCGCCCGTTCGACGGCGCCGGGGCCGCTCGCCGACCCAGGTCGCGCCGCTGATCAAGACGCCGCTTCGCGCGCTCGAATCCGGCGTCTTTGTGAACCTGCTGATCGCGAACGGATTGCTGACGATCGGTGCCGCGCAGGCGCCGAGGCTGAAGGGCAACGTCGATCTCGGTCACCGCTTCTGCGAGTGCTACGAGACGTACTGTGCGCTCGTGCCGCGCGCGAACCTCTCGTTCGAGTGGGGCTGGAATCTGCTCGCCAGCCTGCGCCGCGGCGACGAGCTCGGCATCGCACGCTGCAGCGTATGCTCGGTGGGCTACGTCGTCGACCTGCTCGCCGTGCCGCGCCCGGCGTGCCCTGCATGCGCGACGTTCGCCGACGCCGTCGCTCGGCGGGAGTCGACGGCGCCGGCCGCGTCGCGTTCGTCGGCCCTCGTGTCCTGACGGCCCGCGCGCGGCAGAATGGACGCGTGAGATCGAATCGCTTCGCGCGGTCCGCGTCCCTGCGCGGCAGAAGGGCGCCGCAGCGCCGTTTCACCGAGCGCGCCGCATGTGCCTGATCGCCGTCGCATGGCGCGCGTCGACGCGCCGGCCGCTGGTCATCGCCGCCAACCGCGACGAGGCGCACTCGCGCCCGAGCGCCGCGGCGCACTGGTGGCCGGACGCGCCGGACGTGCTCGCCGGCCGGGATCTTTCCGCCGGCGGCACGTGGCTCGGCATCGACCGCTTCGGCCGCTTCGCCGCGGTCACGAACCTGAGGCCGCAGGGCGGCAGCGGGACGGCGCCCCGCTCGCGCGGCGCGCTCGTCACCGGCTTCCTCCAGGGCGCGGAGCCCGCCGCACGCTACGCCGAGCGCGTCGCCGCGGAAGCCGATGCATACGGGCCGTTCAATCTGCTCGTCGCCGACCAAGACGCGCTGTGGTTCGTCGGCACGCGCAGCCCGGCCCGTCGGCTCGAGCCGGGCGTGCACGCGGTCAGCAACGTCGAGCCGGATGTCGACTGGCCGAAGGTTACCGCCTCGCGCGAGCGGCTCGCGGAGCTCCTCGACCGGCCGGACATCGAGCGCAAGCTGCTCGAGCTCCTGGCCGAGCGCCGCCCCCCGGCGGACGGCTACGACGAGCGGCAGGTCTCACCGTTCGCGCTCGACCCGGTGTGGGGGACGCGAAGCTCTACGATCGCGGTGATGGACGGCGCGCGCCGCGTGCGCTTCGTTGAGCGCAGCTTCGATCCGCGCGGCGCGCCGACCGGGGAAGTCCGCTTCGAGTTCGTCGCGGAGACGCCGCGCCCGCGTTGAGCGCTTTCCCCGAGATCCCGAGCGTTCGCACCGGTCGCGCGGGCGCAGGCGGCGCGCCGCTCAGACAAGAACGCGCGCCGAGAGCCAGCGCGCGATGTCGCGCACCTCGTCGAGCGATACCGTGTGCGCGATCGGGTAGCGATGCCACTCGACGTCGTAGCCCTCGCGCTCGAGCAGCTCGCGGCTCTGCTCCGCCATCTGGATCGGGATCACCGCGTCGGCATCGCCGTGGGCCATGAAGATGGGGATGCGCGCGTTCGCGCCGCTCTTCTCCGCGGCGAGCGTCTCCGCGAGCGGCAGGAACGTCGACAGGGCGATCACGCCCGCGAGCGGCCGGGCGTCGCGCAGCGCCGCGTGCAGCGCGACGGCGCCGCCCTGGGAGAAGCCGGCGAGGACGATCCGCTCGCTGGCGATGCCGCGCGCCGTCTCGGCGTCGATGAGCGCCGAGACCGCGGCCGCGCTGCGGCGGATGCCGGCGGCGTCCTGAGGCGAGCCCGGGGCGAGCCCGACGATGTCGAACCAGGCGCGCATCGGCATCCCGCCGTTGATCGTGACCGGGATCACCGGCGCATGCGGAAACACGAAGCGCAGCTCGGGGAGCCCGAGCTCGTCGACGATCGGCTCGAAGTCGTGACCGTCCGCGCCGAGCCCGTGCAGCCAGATTACGGAGGCGCGCGCGTCGCGCGGTCCGCGCTCGACGCAATCGAGTGGCAAGTCGTTCATCAGGATCTCCCGTCCGAGGCCGAGCGCGGCCGCCCGCGGCCCGATTCCTCCCGGCGAGGCCGGCCGAAAAAAACCGGTTGCCAGCTTGCACATATCGTGTAGTATATGCGCAATTTTATTCAACCCCGAGCCATCCAACCCCCTTCGCCGATGCCGAGCGCCACCACCCAGCAGCACGAGCGCCGGCGGGCCATTGCCCGTCTGCTCGAAGCGCACCAGATCAGCCGCCAGTCGGAGCTGGTCGAGTTGTTGCGTGCGGAAGGGTTCGAGGCGACGCAGTCGAGCGTCAGCCGTGACCTCAGGGATCTCGGCGCGGCGAAGCTGAAAAACGGTTACAGACTGCCGGAAAGGCTGCTGGACGGCAACGGCGATCTGCTCGAGAGCGTCGCCGACCTCGTCCGCGACATCCGCCCCGCGGGACCAAACCTGCTCGTGGTCCGCACGGCGGTCGGCGCCGCGCAGCGCGTGGCCGTCACGCTCGACCGGATCGATTGGCCGGAGATCGTCGGCACGCTCTCCGGAGACGACACGATTTTCGTCGCCACCGCGAACTCGACGCAGCAGCGCCGGCTCCGCGTGCGGTTGCGGCAGTACTGGAAAAAGGGACTGAAATGACGGATTCGAGAACGAAGCCCGCAGCGCTCAACAACCCGATCGTGCTCGCCTTCTCGGGCGGTCTCGATACGTCCTTTTGCGTCCCCTGGCTGAAGGAGACGTACGGGCGCGACGTCGTGACGGCGACCGTGAACACCGGCGGCCTCGACGCCGAGGCGGCGGCCGCGCTCGAGCGGCGCGCGCTCGCGCTCGGCGCGTCGCACCACGTGCTGATCGATGCGCGCGAGGAATTCTTCGACAGCGTGCTGAAGTACCTGATCATGGGCAATGTGCGCCGGGGTCAGATGTACCCGCTCTGCGTCGGCGCCGAGCGCGGCGTGCAGGCGCGCCACCTCGCGGAGATCGCGAAGGAGCTCGGCGCGAGCACGGTCGCGCACGGCTGCACGGCGGCCGGCAACGATCAGGTCCGCTTCGAGATCATCCTGAAGACGCTCGCGCCGGGGCTCGAAGTGCTCGCGCCCGTGCGCGATCATTCCTGGAAGCGCGCGGACCAGGTGGCCTACCTCGAGGAGCGTCGGCTGCCGGTCCCGTCGAAGGGCTCGGCCTACTCGATCAACCGGGGGCTCTGGGGCGTGACGATCGGCGGCACGGAGACACTCGATTCGCGCGACTCGATCCCCGAGTCCGCGTGGGTGCTGTCCGCGGGCGCGTTCGACGAGTCCGACGAGCCCGTCGAGATCGAGATCTCGTTCGAGCGCGGCGTGCCGACCGAGCTCGACGGCGAACGGCTCAAGCCCGTCGAGCTGATCGAGCGGCTCGAGGCGATCGGCGCGTCGTTCGCGATCGGCCGCGGCATCCACCTCGGCGACACGATCCTCGGCACGAAGGGCCGCGTCGCGTTCGAGGCGCCGGCGGCCGAGATCCTGCTGACCGCGCACCGCGAGCTCGAGAAGCTGACGATGACCGGGCTGCAGATGCGGATCAAGGAGCCGCTCGCGCAGATCTACGGCGATCTCGTGCACGAGGGCAAGCAGCTCGATCCGGCGGCGCGCGACATCGAGGCGCTGCTCGAGTCGTCGCAGGCCCGCGTGACCGGCACGGTCCGCTGCCTGCTGCGGCCCGGCAGCGTCTTCGTGCTGGGCGTCACGTCGCCGCATTCGTTGATGGCCGCGAGCCGCGGCAAGTACGGCGAGTCCGCGGGCGAATGGACGCCCGCCGACGCGCTCGGTTTCTCGCGCATCCTCGCGCTGCCGGGGATGCTCTACACGCGAGCCGGAGGATGACGCCATGCGCTCCGTAGTCGTCGACAAGATCGCTTCCGTCGCCATTGCCAACGATCTCTCGCACGAGATCCGCATCGACTCGCAGATTCCGTGCGAGGAAGGCGTGCTGATTGCCGTCGAGGTGCTGAACTCGAAGTCGAGCTACAACGCGCTCGAGCTCACGAGCGGCCGCATGGCGCAGGTCAAGCGCGGCGACGTCATCGTCGGCGCGCTCGGGCACCGCAAGGCGCTGTTCGGCTACTCCGGGCACCTGCCCGAGAAGCTCGTGCCCGGCGACGTCGTCCAGCTCCTGAATCTCGGCGGCGTGCTCGGCATCTGCGACTCGATCAACCCGACGCACGGCCAGCCGTTCGACTGCCGGGTGCTCGGCGTCGTGCTCGAGTTCCCATACCTCGGCCAGCGCGTCGGCGTGCCGGCGAGGGTCGGTAAGCAGAAGCCGAACGGCGACAACGGGCCGGTCGCGCTGAACGGCGTGCCGGTGGTCGCGCTCGCCGGCACGTGCATGAACTCCGGCAAGACCGCGGCGGCCTGCGCCATCGTGAGCCGCTTCCGGCACGAAGGTCTCGTCGTCGACGCGTTCAAGGCGACCGGCGTCGCGCTGCGCCGCGACATCCTCGCGATGGAGGACGCGGGCGCGCGCCATACCGGCATCTTCACGGACCTAGGCATCGTCTGCACGACGTCGAAGAACGCGCCGGCGATCACCCGCACCCTGCTGTCGACGCTCGTGCGGCGCCGCCCGGACGTGATCGTGTTCGAGCTCGGCGACGGCCTCCTCGGCGCGTACGGCGTCGAGGCGATCCTGCACGACCCGGAGCTGCGCAAGGTGCTGACGGCCGTCGTGCTGTGCGCGAACGATCCGGTCGCCGCGTGGGGCGGCGTGAAGCTCTTGCGCGAGGAGTTCGAGATCGAGCCGACCGTCGTGACCGGCCCGGCCACGGACAACCAGGTCGGCATCGACATCATCGAGCAGCGCTCCAGCGTGCCCGCGATCAACGCGATGACGAACGGCGCGGCGCTCGGCGACCTGCTGCTCGAGCGCATCGGCGTCGGCCGGCACGCCGTAAAGGCCGCGCCATGAGCGCGTGGCCGGTATTGCTGCTCGGCGGCTCGGGCTACGTCGCCGGAGAATTCCTGCGCCTCATCGCGCAGCATCCCGAGCTCGAGCTCGGCGGCGCGGTCTCGACGAGCCAGGCCGGCGAGCCGATCGCGGCCGCGTTCCCGCACCTCGCGAGCGCGTACCCCGAGCAGCGCTTCGTATCGCTCGAGGCGGCGATCGAGCGGCTCGGCGAGGCCGAGCACTGGGTGCTCCTGTCCGCGGCGCCGCACGGCGCGTCCGCCGAGGTCGTCGCGCGGCTGCTCGACGCCGCGGAGGCCGCCGGCACGCGCCTGACCGCGGTCGACGCGTCCGCGGATTTCCGCTTCGCCGACGCCGCGCTCTACGCGAAGGTCTATGGCCATCCGCACGCGTCGTCCGCCCGGCTCGCCGAGTTCACGTGCGCGCTGCCCGAGCACGCCGCGGCCGTCGAGACGCCGCACGCAGCGCACCCCGGCTGCTTCGCGACGTCGATGCTGCTCGGCATCGTGCCGCTCGTCGCCGCCGATCTCGTCGACGGCGAGTTCTTCGTCAGCGCGATCACCGGCAGCACGGGCGCAGGGCGCACGCCGAAGGACACGACGCATCACCCGCTGCGCCACAACAACCTGTTCGGCTACCAGGCGCTGCGCCATCGGCACTCGCCGGAGGTGTGCGCGCTCGTCGAGCACGCGGCCGGCCGGCCGATCCGCCTTCACTTCGTGCCGCATTCCGGGCCGTTCGCGCGCGGCATCTACACGACGATATTCACGCATTTGAAGGGCGGCACGACGGCGGCCGACGCGCGCGACGCGCTCGAGACGTACTACCAAAGCGCGCCGTTCGTCCGCGTGACGGGCGAGCCGCCGCGGCTCAAGGACATCGTCGCGAGCAACTACGCGGCGCTTTCGGTCACGGCGGACGGCGATACGCTCGTCGTCCACGCGGCCATCGACAATCTCATCAAGGGCGCTGCGGGAGGCAGCATACAATGGGTGAATCGACTGCTCGGGCTGCCGGAGACCATGGGGCTCACGGCGCCGACGCCGGGGTGGCTGTGATGTCCGCGGCGCGAGGGGCGCACCTCGACGAGGTGTTCCCGACCCTGCCGTTCGCCCCCGTCAAGGGCGAAGGCGCCTGGCTCGAGGACGCGGACGGACGCAGGGTGCTGGATTTCTATGGCGGCCACGCGGTCGCCGCGCTCGGCTACGGTCATCCGCGGCTGACCGAGGCGATCTGCCGCCAGGCGCAGACGCTGCATTTCCAAAGCAACATTCTGCCGCTCGCGGTGCGCCATGAGGCGGCGGAGAAGCTCGCGCGCTTCGCGCCCGACGGCCTCGACCGCGTGTTCTTCGTGAACAGCGGCGCCGAGGCGAACGAGAACGCGCTGCGCGTGGCGCTGACGGTCACCGGCCGCTCGAAGATCGTCGCGGTCGAGCACGGCTTTCACGGCCGCACGGCCGCGGCCGGCGCGGTAACCTGGGGCGCGAAGAAGTGGTACGGTTTCCCGCGCGCGCCGTTCGACGTCGTCTTCGTGCCGCGCAACGACGTCGCCGCGATGCACGCGGCCGTCGACGAGAAGACCGCGGCCGTGATCGTCGAGCCGGTGCAGGGCCTCGCCGGCGCGTTCGACCTCGCGACGGACTTTCTGCGGGCCGCGCGTCAGGCCTGCGACCGGCACGATGCGCTCCTGATCCTCGACGAGGTGCAGACCGGCATGGGCCGGCTCGGCGCGCCGTTCGGCGCGGACCTGCACCGCGTGATGCCGGACCTCTTGACGACGGCGAAGGGCATCGGGGGCGGCTTCCCGTGCGCCGCGCTGCTGATGACGCCGACGATCGCGAAGGAGTTCAAGCCGGGTCAGCTCGGCTCGACGTTCGGCGGCGGTCCGCTCGCGTGCGCCGCGATCGTCGCGACGATCGATGCGATCGAGCAGGATCGGCTGATCGACAACGTGAAGAGCCTGTCCGCGCTGATCCGCGAGACGTGCGTCGTCGGCCCCGTGCACGGCGTGCAGGGACAGGGCTTCCTGCTGGGCCTCAAGACCACGCCGCCCGCCGCGAAGGTGCGCGACGCGCTGCTCGAGCGGAACATCCTGACGGGCACGAGCACGGACCCGCACGTCTTGAGGCTCCTGCCGCCGCTCGTGCTCGAGCGCGCGCACGTGGAGCTGTTGGCCGCCGCATTGAAGGAGCTCGGCGATGAAGCGCTTTAACGATCTCGCGGATTTCTCACGGGACGAGGTCGTCGGGCTGCTCGAGCTCGCGGCGCGGCTCGAGAAGCAGCCCGAGCCGCGCGCGCTCGAGGGCAAGGTGCTGTCGCTCCTGTTCCTCAGCCCGTCGCTGCGCACCCTCGCATCGTTCCAGGCCGCGATGGTACGGCTCGGCGGCGGCGCGTTCGTGATCTCGCCGGAGATGTCGATCCACGGCCTCGAGTCGCGCAGCGGCATCGTGATGGACGGCGTCGCGGCCGAGCACGTGCGCGAGGCCGTGCCGGTGATCGCGTCGTACGGCGACGCGATCGGCATCCGCGC
>Ga0079224_100002129_pt1 | contig 23751 bp, 22 predicted proteins | sample Stecom2015_FD_80414 | JGI IMG/M metagenome (GOLD analysis project Ga0079224, IMG submission 80414) | Agricultural soil microbial communities from Utah to study Nitrogen management - Steer compost 2015 | ecosystem: Environmental > Terrestrial > Soil > Agricultural land | place: USA: Utah... | reverse complement strand
GGCCGACTTGCCCATTGCCCCGATGAAGAGGCAGATGCAGATGACCGTCAGCGCGGACCACTCGGCCGCGCCGAGAATGTTGATCGTCTCGCCCTGGAGCCCTTCCGCCCGCGCGAACACCTCGGCGTAGTCGAGCGAGCCCGCGAAAAAGAGCACTGCCGCGATGCCGAGCAGGAAGCCGAAGTCGCCCACGCGGTTGACGAGGAACGCCTTGAGGTTCGCGAACACCGCCGACGGGCGCTTGAACCAAAACCCGATCAGCAGGTACGAGACCAGGCCGACCGCTTCCCAGCCGAAGAACAGCTGCATGAAGTTGTTCGACATCACGAGCACGAGCATCGAGAACGTGAACAACGAGATGTAGCTGAAGAAGCGCTGGTAGCCCGGATCGTCGTGCATATAGCCGATCGTGTAGACGTGCACCGCGAGGGAGACGCCCGTCACGACCGCCATCATCATTGCGGTGAGGTTGTCGACGAGGAAGCCGACCGCGATCGTGAGGTCCCCGACCGTCGCCCACTCGTAGACGTTGCCGTTATACGGCTCCGCGCCCCCGAATGCGAGGCCCCACAGCACGTAGAGCGACAGCGCGAACGAGATCGCGACGCCGACGATCGTCACCGTGTGCGCTCCGGCCCGTCCGATCTTGCCGCCGGCGAGCCCGGCGACCGCGGAAGCCAGGAGCGGCGCGAGGACGATAGTGAGATAGATCGACTCCACCGCTTATCCCTTCAACGTATCGAGCGCATCGACGTTGATGCTCCGCTTGCTGCGGAACAGCACGACGAGAATCGCGAGGCCGATCGCCGCTTCCGCGGCGGCCACCGTCAGAATGAAGAACACGAAGATCTGACCGAGCGAATCATCGAGCATCCGCGAGAACGCGATGAAGTTGAAGTTCACCGAGAGCAGCATGAGCTCGATGCACATCAGCAGCAGGATCACGTTCTTGCGGTTGATGAAGATGCCGGCCACCGCGAGGCTGAACACGATCGCCGCAAGGACGAGATAGTGGGCAACCGTGATCATCCCGCTTGCTCCCTGACCGGCTCGACCTTGACGATGCGCAGCCGATCCTCGGCACGCACGGCCACCTGGGCCGGGACGTCCTGCACTTTGAGGCCCTCGCGCTTGCGCATCGTCAGCGTGATCGCCGCGACGATCGCGAGGAGGAGCAGCATCGCGGCGATCTCGAATGCATAGACGTGCTCGGTGTAGAGGATCGCGCCGAGCTCCTTCGTGTTGCTGTAGTCCGCCGGTTTCGGCTCCGGCATCACGAATGCCTGTCCGTCGCTGCGGAACCAGATCACGTGCGCGATCTCGAGCACGACGACCAGAGCGACGCCGATGCCGAGCGGCAGGTAGCGCGTGAAGCCGCTGCGGAGCTCCTCGAGATTGATGTTTAGCATCATCACGACGAACAGGAAGAGCACCATGACCGCGCCGACGTAGACGAGCACCAGCGCGATCGCGAGGAACTCGGCCTCGATCAGCAGCCACAGCACCGCGCTCTGGAAGAACGCGAGCACGAGGAACAGTGCCGCATACACGGGGTTGCGGCTCGTGATCACGCCGAGTGCGGCGACCACGAGGATCGCGGCAAACGCGTAGAACAGGACAGTGGTAGCCAAGGTTCTATGCTTCTCTCGGGTTATGAGCTATCGATAAGGCGCGTCCGCCGCCTTGTCCGCGGCGATCATCGCCTCGTACTTGTCGCCGACGGCGAGCAGCTTGTCCTTCGTCATGATGTTCTCGCCGCGCCGCTCCATATGGAACTCGTGGATGCTCGTCTCGACGATCGCGTCGACCGGACAGGCCTCCTCGCAGAATCCGCAGTAGATGCATTTGAAGAGATCGATGTCATAGCGGGTCGTGCGGCGGGTGCCGTCCGCGCCGAGGCCGGACTCGATCGTGATCGCCTGCGCGGGGCACACCGCCTCGCAGAGCTTGCACGCGATGCAGCGCTCCTGCCCGTTCGGATAGCGGCGCAGCGCATGCAGCCCGCGGAACCGCGGAGACTTCGGCGTCTTCTCCTCGGGATAGAGCACCGTCGACTTGCGCGTGAACAGGTGCTTCAGGGTCAGACGAAGCCCCACGAGGAGATCCGTCAGCAGGAACGTCTTTACCGGATACATTTCGCCTCCTTGGCGGCGGCGGGAAAATCGGTGTCAGACACCTTTTTCGCCGCGAGGCTGCTCATGCTGAGACGACGGCAATCTAAAAAAGTGTCTGACACCAATTTTCCCGCCGCTTTTCCCGCCGTTACGCCGACCACGGGCCGATCTCCAACGCCGCCATCACGCCCTCGACGGCGATCCAGACAATCGTGATGGGGATGAACACCTTCCAGCCGAGCCGCATGATCTGGTCGTAGCGGTAGCGGGGGAACGTCGCGCGCACCCAAAGGAAGACGAAGCTGAAGAGCGCCATTTTGATGCCGAGCCAGATCACGCTGGGCGCCGCGAGGAACGTGCCGTCGAGCCCGGGAATGCCGGCGAACGGCGACAGCCAACCGCCCATGAAGAACACGACCGTCAGCGCCGCGATCAGGATCATGTTCGCGTATTCGGCGAGGAAGAACAGCGCGAAACCCATGCCCGCGTATTCGACGTGAAAGCCGGCGACGATCTCGGACTCGCCTTCCGCGACGTCGAACGGGTGCCGGTTCGTCTCCGCTATGCCCGCGATGAAGTAGACGATGAACAGCGGGAACAGCGGCAGCCAGAACCAGCTGAAGATGCTCATCCCTTCCTGAGCAAGCACGATCTTCCCGAGATTGAGGCTTCCGCCCGCCATCAGCACGCCGACGAGCGCGAAGCCCATCGCGATCTCGTACGCGACGATCTGCGCCGCCGAGCGCATCGCTCCGAGGAACGCGTACTTCGAGTTGGACGCCCAGCCGGCAAGGATCACGCCGTACACGCCGAGCGACGTCAGCGCGAGCACGTAGAGGAGCCCGGCGTCGATGTCCGCGATGACGAAATTGTCGCTGAGCGGCACGACCGCCCAGACGGCGAACGCCGGCACGAGCGAGATGATCGGCGCGATCACGAACAGGAAGCGGTTCGAGTTCGTCGGAATGACCACTTCCTTGAACATCATCTTGAAGAGGTCCGCGAACGGCTGCAGCAGCCCGCGATAGCCCACCCTGTTCGGGCCGATGCGGTGCTGGATGAAGCCGATGATCTTGCGCTCGGCGTACGTGTAATACGCGACGCCGAGAATCAACGGCACCAGCAGCACCACGATCTTCAGCAAGATCACGATGATGTCCCGAACGACCTCGGGCAACATGAGCCAGTACGGCTCGAACATCAGCAACAAGCTGCTCATCCCGCGCTCTGCACCCTGACCTCGGTGATCGCCCGCTCGACGGCCGCGCCGCGCCCGAATACGGTGCGCTGCAACGGCTCGGACCGGCGCACGACGGCGTCGACGGAGTAGATCGGCACGTCGAGCTCCTCGAGAGGCGCCTGCGCCGTCTCGACGCCGGCCTCGATCTGCCCCGTGTAGCGGTTATCCGGCCGGACCTCGCCGATCGCGCCGCGCGCGGCGTCGAGCACCTCGGCGGCCGAGCGGTAGTCGATGTCGTCGATGCCGAGCAGGTTCGCGAGCACGCGCAGCACGCGCCAGCCCGGCCGCGCCTCCCCGACCGGATCGGCGGCCGCCTCGAAGCTCTGCCAGCGCCCTTCCGCGTTCACGAACGTGCCCGCTGTCTCGGCAAACGTGCCGATCGGCAGGATCACGCTCGAGCACTCGAGCAGCTCGGGCGTGACGTAGGGCGAGAACGTGACGACCGAGTCGGCGGATTTCAGCGCCTGTCGAGCGCGCTCGCCGTTCGCAATGTCCTCGCCGGGCTCGATGCCGAAGAGCACGTAGGCCCGCCGCGGGGAGCTGATCATGCCCTGCACGTCGAGGCCCGGCTCGTCGACCTCCGCGCCGTTCGCGCCGCGATGCGGCAGCACGCCCACAATCGAAGCGCCGACCGCGTTAGCGCCTTCCGCAATGTAGCCGATCTCGGCGCCGGTCAGCGCCGCGAGAGCGGCGGACAGCGAGCGCAGATCCGAGAACTGCGGGTGACGCTGCGCGATGTGCCCGAGCAGGATCAGCCCGCGCTCCTTGCCGAAAAGGCTCTTCGCCGCGGCGCGGTGCTCGTCGCCGATCGTGATCTCGCTCGCGATGCCGGCCGCGGCCGCCGGCGCGGGCTTGCCGGCCTCCTCGGCCGCGGCGAGCACGATCGCGCCAAGCACGTTCACGATGCGCTCGACCGGTGCGTCGACGTATGCATGATCGAAGTAATAGGTGTAGTCAATCGGGTTTACGAACGTCACGTCCGCGCGATCGAGCGCGGCGTTGCGCACCCGATGCGCGATCAGGGGCACTTCCATCCTGAGGTTCGAGCCGACGACGAGAATCGAATCGCACCGCTCGAGCCCCTCGAGCGAGCTGCCGAGCCACGGGAAGACCGGGTCGGCGTTCTGATCGCGGAAGTCGCGGCGGCGAAGCCGATGATCGATGTTCTGGGAGCCGAGCCGGTCCGCGATGCGCCGCAGCAGATACATCTCCTCGAGCGTCGCGTTCGGCGAAACGAGGACGCCGAGCGACTCGCCCTCTCCGGCGAGCGTCTCGACGAGCTCGGCGGCCGCGGTCTCGAGCGCCTGCTGCCAGGTGACCTCGGTCCACTCCTGGTCGACCTTCACCATCGGGCGAGCGAGGCGGTCCTCGGTATAGAGGCCGTGACAGCTGAACCGGTCGCGGTCGGAGATCCACGTCTCGTTGATCGAATCGTTGTTCCGCGGCACGACCCGCTTCACTCGTCCGCGCAGCACGTGAGCGTAGAGATTCGAGCCGACGCAGTCATGAGCGCCGACGAGCGGCCGCGAGCTCATCTCCCAGCCGCGAGCGCTGTAGCGAAACGGCTTGTTGTTCAGCGCGCCGACCGGGCAAAGGTCGATGACGTTCCCGGAGAGCTCGTGGCGTACGCCGCGCTCGACGTACGTGCTGATCACGACGTTCTCGGCGCGCCCGACCGTGCCGAGCTCCTGGATCCCCTGGATTTCGGCGCCGAAGCGCACGCAGCGCGTGCAGTGGATGCAGCGCGTCATATCGGTCGAGACGAGCGGACCGAGGTTCTGGTCCTTCACGACGCGCTTCTTCTCGGTATAGCGCGATACGCCCCGGCCGAAGCCGAGCGCGAGATCCTGCAGCTCGCACTCGCCGCCCTGGTCGCAGATCGGGCAGTCGAGCGGATGGTTGATCAGCAGGAACTCCATCGTCGCCTTCTGGGCCGAGATCGCGCGCTTCGAGCGCGTGAAGACCTTCATCCCTTCCGTGACCGGCGTCGCGCACGCAGGCAAAGGCTTCGGCGCCTTCTCGACCTCGATCAGGCACATCCGGCAGTTCGCCGCGACACTGAGCTTGCCGTGGTAACAGAACCGCGGGATGTAGATATCCGCGCGGTCGGTCGCCTCGATCAGCATCTCGCCCTTGCGCGCCTCGATCGGCACGCCGTTCACTTCGATCTTGACCGTGTCGTCGCTCATGTCTCGTTGCGCCTCACGCCGCGACGCTCAGGTTCTCGACGATGCTGCGCCCGCCGTGCTCGACCATGTACTCGAACTCGTGCCGGAAGTGCTTCAGGAAGCTCTGCACCGGCCACGCGGCCGCGTCGCCGAATGCGCAAATCGTGTGGCCCTCGATCTTGTTCGCGACGTCGACGAGCATGTCGAGATCGGCCCGCGTGCCCTTGCCGTCGATGATTCGGGTCAGCACGCGCCACAGCCACCCGGTGCCTTCGCGGCACGGCGTGCACTGGCCGCACGACTCGGCCATGTAGAAGCGCGAGATCCTGCGCAGCAGCCGCACCATGCACGTCGTCTCGTCGAGGACGACGGTCGCGCAGGTGCCGAGGCCGCTGCCGGCCGCGCGGACCGTGTCGAAATCCATCGTGAGGCCCATCATCGTCTCGGCCGGCACGACCGGGACGGACGAGCCGCCGGGGATCACGGCCTTGAGCTTGCGGCCGCCGCGCACGCCCCCCGCGATCTCGAGCAGCTCCGGGAACGGAATGCCGAGCGGCAGCTCGTAGTTGCCGGGCTTCTCGACATGGCCCGAGACCGAGAAGATCGCCGTGCCGCCGGAGCCCTTCACGCCGAGATCGGCGAACCACTGCGCGCCCTTGCGAATGATCGTCGGGATCGACGCGAGGCTCTGCGTATTGTTGATCGTCGTCGGGCGACCGTAGAGACCGTACTGCGCGGGGAACGGCGGCTTGAAGCGCGGCCTGCCCTGCTTTCCCTCGAGCGACTCGAGCAGCGCCGTCTCCTCGCCGCAGATGTACGCTCCGGCGCCGATGAACGCGTAGAGATCGAAATCGATGCCGGAACCCTTGATGTTCTTGCCGAGCCAGCCCGCCTCGTAGGCCTCCTTCAACGCATGCTCGAAGCGCGGGAACGGCTCCGCCATGAACTCGCCGCGGATGTAGTTGTAGCCGACCGTCGCGCCGATCGCGTAGCCCGCGATCGCCATGCCCTCGACGAGCGCGTGCGGGTTGTAGCGCAGAATGTCCCGGTCGTGGCACGTGCCCGGCTCGCTCTCGTCGGAGTTGCAGACGAGGTATTTCTGCCCGGGCGCATTCGCCGGCATGAACGAAAGCTTCAGCCCGGTCGGGAAACCCGCACCGCCGCGGCCGCGCAGACCCGACGCCTTGATCTCCTCGATGATCTTCGCTCGGTCGAGCTCGCCGCTCAGGACGCGCTGCCAGGCCTCATAGCCGCCGACCTTGTAGTAGTTCTCGAGCGACCAGGGTTCCTTGTCGAACGCAAGCGTCGCGAAGCAGACGAGGTTCTGTTCCCTCACTGCTCACTCCTCTGAAAATCGGGGTCAGAAAAACCGGCGTCCGGAAAATTGGTGTCAGACACGAATTTTAAGAAATTGGTGTCAGACACCTTTTTCGGAGGGAGGACTTCCCGCAATTGGCGCCGTCGACCGAAAAAGGTGTCTGACACCAATTTCTTAAAATTCGGGTCTGACACCAATTTTCCCGCCACCGCCTCACTCCAGCGAATCGAGGATGTCATCGACCTTCTCCGGCGTGAGGTTCTCGTGGTAGACGTGGTCAACCATCATCATCGGCGCGCCGACGCACGCGGCGAGACATTCCTCCTCGCACTTCAAGTAAATCCGCCCATCCGGCGTGCTCTGGCCCGTCTTGATCCCGAGCTTGCGCTCCGCGTGCGCGACGAGCTCCTCGGCGCCCCGCAGCATGCAGGAGATGTTCGTGCAGATCGAGACGTGATGCCGGCCCACCGGCTTCGTCTCGAACATCGAGTAGAACGACGCAACCTCGTAGACCTGGATCGGCGGCAGCTTCAGGTACTCGGCGACCGCATCCATCAGCGGCTGCGTCAGGTAGCCGTTGTTCTCGTGCTGCACGGCATGCAGCGCCGCGATCACCGCCGAGCGTTGCCGCCCTTCGGGGAACTTCGCGACCCAGCGGTCGATCTCGTGTTGGACGTGCTCCGACAGCACCGCCTTGCCCGGCTCGGGCTGCACGATGTTTCCGTCGCTCATCGGTCGATCTCTCCGAACACGATGTCCTGCGTGCCGATCACGGCGACGACGTCGGCCAGCATGTGGCCTTGCACCATCTCGTTCATCGCGGCCAGATGCGGAAAGCCCGGTGCGCGCACCTTCACGCGGTACGGCTTGTTCGCGCCGTCCGAGATCAGGTACACGCCGAACTCGCCTTTCGGCGCCTCGACCGCGGCGTACACCTCGCCCTCCGGCACGGTGTAGCCCTCCGTGAACAGCTTGAAGTGATGAATCAACGACTCCATGTCGTCCTTCATCTCGATGCGGCGCGGCGGAACGACCTTGCGGTCGTCGCTTACGACGGGCCCCGGGTTCTTCTTCAGCCATTCGACGCACTGCTTGATGATGCGCGTCGACTGGCGTAGCTCCTCGACCCGGACGAGATAGCGGTCGTAGCAGTCGCCGTTCGTGCCGACCGGTATGTCGAAGTCGAGCCGGTCGTACACCTCGTAAGGCTGCTGCTTGCGCAGATCCCACACGATGCCGGAGCCGCGCAGCATCGGACCCGAGAAGCCGAGCTGCATTGCGCGCTCGGGCGATACCACGCCGATGTTGACCGTGCGCTGCTTCCAGATGCGGTTATCCGTCAGCAGCGTCTCGTACTCGTCGATGCGCCCAGGGAAGCGGTTCGCGAAATCCTCGATGAAGTCGAGCAGCGAGCCGCTGCGGGCCTCGTTCATCGCCTTGAGCTCCTTCTCGGAGCGATACGGCGACGGCTCGTACTGCGGCATCTTGTCGGGCAGATCGCGATACACGCCGCCCGGGCGGTAGTACGTCGCGTGCATGCGCGTGCCCGACACCGCCTCGTAGCAGTCCATCAGGTCCTCGCGCTCGCGGAAGCAGTAAAGGAACATCGTCATCGCGCCGATGTCGAGCCCGTGCGCGCCGAGCCACATCAGGTGGTTCAGGATCCGTGTGATCTCGTCGAACATCACCCGGATGTACTGAGCCCGGATCGGCGGCGTGATGCCGAGCAGCTTCTCGATGGCGAGCACGTAGCCGTGCTCGTTGCACATCATCGACACGTAGTCGAGCCGATCCATGTAGCCGATCGACTGGTTGTACGGCTTCGTCTCGGCGAGCTTCTCGGTTGCGCGATGCAGCAGACCCACGTGCGGGTCCGCCTTGTGAATGACCTCGCCCTCCATCTCGAGCACGAGACGCAGCACGCCGTGCGCGGCCGGATGCTGCGGGCCGAAGTTCACGGTGAAGCTTTCGATCTCAGGCATTGCTCGGATCCTTGAGCTCGGGCTCGTAGCGGTGATCGTTGCGAATGACCTTCGGCACGAGCGTGCGCGGCTCGATGCTGACCGGCTCGTAGACGACGCGGCCCTTGTCCGGGTCGTAGCGCATCTCGACCTGGCCGATCATCGGGAAATCCTTGCGGAACGGATGCCCGATGAAGCCGTAGTCCGTAAGGAGGCGCCGCAGGTCCGGGTGACCGCGGAACAGGATTCCATAGAGGTCGAACGCCTCGCGCTCGTACCAGTCTGCGGAGCTCCATACGCCGGTGACGGAGTCGACGAGCGGCTGGGCGTCCTCCGGACAGAAAGTGCGCAGCCGCAGGCGCCAGTTGTGCGTGATCGACATCAGCTGATAGACCACGGCAAAGCGTCGCTTCGGCCGATAGAGCGTCGAGTCATCGTCGTCCTGCTCGAGCGGCACGTTGTCGTATCCGCGGAAGACGCCGCGGCTGAAGCCCGTGCCCGTCGCGCTCTGCGTCTGCCATTCGTCGCGGCCGTACACGAGGTAGTCGACGCCCGCGAGATCCATCAGCATCTCGAAGCGGAAGGCCTCGTCGTCCCGCAATGTGCGGCATACGTCGAGCAGCGACGCGGCGTCGACCTCGTACGCGAGCTGGCCCGCATTCAGCTCCGTCGGCACGCGTTCGAGTCGGCCCGCAAAACGCTCGTCGATCGCTTCGGCGAGCGCGGCGAGTCTTGGCGAAAGCTTTTCAGTTCGCATGTCGTCTCGTCACAATTTAGGTTCGCACGACCGAGCGGCCGAGCGCCTCGAGCGCACCGCCACGTGACCTCCTCAACGGGCGATCGAGTGAGTGCGTCGGATCTTCTGCTGAAGCTGAATGATGCCGAACAGCAGAGCCTCTGCCGTCGGCGGACAACCGGGCACGTAAACGTCGACGGGCACGATCCGGTCGCAGCCCCGCACGACCGCATACGAATAGTGGTAATAGCCGCCGCCGTTCGCGCACGAGCCCATCGAGATGACCCAGCGCGGCTCCGGCATCTGGTCGTACACCTTGCGCAGCGCCGGCGCCATCTTGTTCACGAGCGTGCCGGCAACGATCATCACGTCGGACTGGCGCGGGCTCGGGCGGAAGATGATCCCGAAGCGGTCGAGATCGTAACGCGCGGCGCCCGCGTGCATCATCTCGACGGCGCAACACGCGAGGCCGAAGGTCATCGGCCACAGCGAGCCCGTTCGCGCCCAATTGACGAGATTGTCGATCTTCGTGACGACGAAGCCTCGCTGCATGACCTCGGGCACATCGAACGGCAAATCCCTGCTCAGTGCCGTACGGGCCGCATCCGCGCTCAATCCCATTCCAGCGCTCCCTTTTTCCATTCATAGATGAAGCCGACGACGAGCAGCGCAAGAAATACGCCCATCGCGGCGAGGCCGAACACGCCGATCGCATCGAGCGAGACGGCCCAAGGGAAGAGAAACGCGATCTCGAGATCGAAGATGATGAAGAGAATCGCGACGAGGTAGTAGCGCACGTCGAAGCGGCTGCGCGTGTCCTCGAACGCTTCGAAGCCGCATTCGTATGCGGAGAGCTTCTCGGGATCTTTTTGGCCGCGGCCGAACGCGAAGCCGACGAGAAACAGCACCGCACCGAGGACGCCGGCCACGCCCAGGAAAATCAGGACCGGCAGGTAGTTTGCAAGCATACCTTCGTGTTAAAGCGTACTGTCGCCGCCGACGACGACAAAAAAAACCGGCCTGGAGATCGGCCGCTGCGGATTCGATCGGCGCCGGCCGATCGGCCGGCGCGAATTGTAGCAACTCGGCCTTGGCGAGTCTTCTCGTAATGAGTGGTGCGGATGGTCGGACTCGAACCGACACGGCTTGCGCCACTGCCCCCTCAAGACAGCGTGTCTACCAGTTCCACCACATCCGCAAAAACCTGCCGGTCGCCCTACTCGGCGGGAGGCGACCCTGCCCCGGGCGTCTCGGCGGCCGGCGCATCGGAAGCCGGCACTTCCGGAATCTCCTGTGCCCCGGGCGCGGGCGTATTGTCCGGGAGCGCGGGCGGGGAATCCAGATCCCTCTGCGCCGGCGGCGGTGCGGCCTCGGGCGCCTGCCGCGTCTGCGACTGACGCGGCAATGTCCGCTCGAGCACGCTCTCGGGCGCCGTCTGCTCGTTCGCGAAGAAGGCCAGCGCGAGGCTCGTGACGAAGAAGGTCGTGGCGAGCACCGCCGTCATCCTCGACAGGAAGCTCGCCGAGCCGCGCGCGCCGAAGACCGTGCCGGAAGCCCCGGCGCCGAATCCGGTGCCGGCGTCGGCACCCTTGCCGCGCTGCAGCAGGACGAGCCCCACGATCATCAGGCACGTCAGCACGTGGAGAAGAAGAATGATCGATTGCAGCATTGGCTCGTTCCGCCCTCCCCCTCAACGCGAGGAGGCAGCGCCGAAGATGGTCAAAAACTCGGATGCTTCCAGTGACGCGCCGCCGACGAGGCCGCCGTCGATGTCTTCCCTGGCGAACAGCTCGGCTGCGTTCGCGCCTTTGACGCTGCCGCCGTACAGGATGATCAGGCCGGCGGCAATTGTACCATCTCGCGCCTCGATCATCTGCCGAATTCGCGCATGCACCTGCTGCGCCTGCTCGGGCGTCGCAGTCTTGCCGGTGCCGATCGCCCATACGGGCTCGTACGCCACGACGGCGTTCGCGAAGGCTTCGACGCCCGCAACGCCGAGCACTGCGGACATTTGACGCTCGACGACGGCATCGGTTCGCCCCGCTTCGCGCTCTTCGAGCGTCTCGCCGACGCACAGGATCGGAACGAGGCCCGCCGCCTGCGCCGCCTGGAACTTCGCCGCAACCACCTCATCCGTGTCGCCGAAAAGCGTGCGGCGCTCCGAGTGGCCGACGATTGCGTAGGTGCAGCCGACGTCCTTCAGCATTGCGCCCGCGACTTCCCCCGTATACGCACCGCTGCCGACGCGAGCCGAGACGTCCTGCGACCCGAGCAGAATGCCCGACCCCGCGAGGCGATCCGCGACGCTCTTCAGGTACGGGTACGGCGGGCAGAGCAGCATTCGCGCGGACGCGCCGGCAGGGACGCCGGCCTTCAACGCGTCGACGAGCGCCGCGCTCGCGGCCAGCGAGCCATGCATTTTCCAGTTTCCGGCGACGAGCTTGCTCCGGGCAGCGTTCATGGCTTCGATCGTTAAGGATTGGGCGGGGCCGAGAGCTTAAGTGCCGACCGCCGGAGAATCAACGGGCGGGGTCGGATTCGACGCGTTGGCCTGCCGGCCGATCGCCGCGCGAACCGAGTCGGCGATTCGGGATGCGTGCGCGTGCACGGCGGCGGCGTCCTCGCCCTCGACCATCACGCGCACGAGCGGCTCGGTGCCCGACGCGCGCAGCACGACGCGGCCCCGCGGGCCCAGCGCCTGGCGCACCGCATCGACCGCCGCGCGAATCTCCGGCGCGCCTTCGAGGTCGACCGGCTGCTCGACGTGCACGTTCAGCAGCGTCTGCGGGAGCTGCGGCATGCCGCGGGCGAGCTCGCTCAGGCTGCGGCCCGTGCGGCGCATGACCGCGAGCACTTGCAGCGCGGTAATCAGCCCGTCCCCGGTCGTCGTCTTGTCGAGGCACACGATATGCCCCGACGTTTCGCCGCCGAGCACGCCGCCGTGCTCCTTCAGCATCGCGAGCACGTGGCGGTCGCCGACCTTAGCCCGCTTGAACGCGACGCCGAGCTCGCCGAGCGCGAGCTCGAGGCCCAGATTGCTCATCACCGTGCCGATCACCGGCCCGCGCAGCGCGCCGCTCTCGAGGCGATCGCGCGCGAGGATGTAGAGAAGCTGGTCGCCGTCGACGAGATTGCCCCGCTCGTCGACCATCACGACCCGGTCGCCGTCGCCGTCGAGCGCAAGGCCGACGTGAGCCCGAACGCCGCTCACGGTCAGCCTCAGCAGGTCCGGGCGAGTCGAGCCGCAGCCTTCGTTGATATTGCGTCCGTTCGGCGAGCAGCCGACCGGCACGACGTCCGCGCCGAGGTCCGCGATGACTCGAGGCGCGACCTTGTAACCCGCGCCGTGTGACGCATCGACGACGATCTTCAACCCGTCGAGCGTCATTCCCTCGGGGATCGTGCTCTTCACGAAGTGCGTGTAGTCGCTGCGTGCGGAGGCGGCTTTCAGAGCACGGCCGAGCCCCTTCGACTCTCGAGTGATCGGGGTCTGCTCGAGCCCCCTTTCGATCGCCTCCTCGAGCTCGTCGGAGAGCTTCTCGCCGTCGCTGCCGAAGAACTTGATCCCGTTGTCGTAGTACGGATTGTGCGACGCGCTGATCACGATGCCGAAATCCGTGCCGAGCTTGCGGGTCAGATAGGCGATCGCCGGAGTCGGCAGCGGACCGGTCAGAAGCACGTTGACGCCCGCGGCGACGAACCCCGCCTCGAGCGCGGACTCGAACATGTAGCCGGAGACCCGTGTGTCCTTACCGATCAGCACGGTGCCGCCCTCCGGCGCGAGCACGTGCGCCGCCGAGCTCGCGAGGCGCAGCGCGAAGTCCACGGTCATCGGAACGGTGCCGACGTGCCCCCGAATGCCGTCGGTGCCGAAATAGCGCCTGGTCATGGATTCCTCCCTCGGCTGACGCACCCGAGCTACAGAGCGGCCGAGTCCTCATCGACCCCGCGGCTGCATCCCCTTTGCAGCGCGTCGCTCGATAGTGAGAATTGCGCCCGGCCCCCGAACCCCTCGGTCATTTATGGATTTTCTGAGCTGATCTCGAGTGCCGGCCGGCGGACGCGGAGGCGGCCGCCGGCCGAAGCGCCGTCAGTGCTGCCCGGCCGGGCCGGTCTGTCCGTGCGGGCCGCCGAACGCAGGCGTCGGCTGAGCCTCCGGCTCCGCGATCCGCGTGCCGGGCTCCGAAGGCTCGTCCCAATCCTCGGGCGGACGCGGCGTTCGGCCTTCCATGATGTCCCTGATCTGATGCTCGTCGATCGTCTCGTACTTCATCAGCGCCTGGGCCATCATGTGGAGCTTCGCCTCGTTCTCCTTCAGCAGCGTCTTCGCCTCGTTGTAGGCCGTGTCGATCAGCTTACGCACCTCCTCGTCGATCGCGTGAGCCGTGACATCCGACACCTGCTTGTGACGCGTGACGCTGCGGCCGAGGAAGATCTCGCCGTCATCCTCGGTATAGGTCAACGGACCGAGACGATCCGAGAGGCCCCACTTCGTGACCATGTTGCGCGCGATATCCGTCGCGCGCTCGATATCGTTCGACGCGCCCGTCGTGACGTACTCCCGCCCAAAGATCAGCTCCTCGGCAATACGGCCGCCGAACAGGCTCTTCATCTGGCTCATGAGCCGCTGCTTGGAGTAGCTGTAGCGATCCTCCTCCGGCAGGAACATCGTGACGCCGAGCGCCCGCCCGCGAGGGATGATCGTGACCTTGTAGACCGGATCATGATCCGGAACGAGGAGACCGACGATCGCATGCCCGGACTCGTGATAGGCGGTGAGCTTCTTCTCCTCCTCGCTCATGACCATGGAGCGCCTTTCGGTGCCCATCATGATCTTGTCCTTGGCCTTGTCGAACTCCTCCATGCGCACCGTGCGGCGGTTGGCCCGCGCGGCGAGGAGCGCCGCCTCGTTCACGAGGTTCGCGAGATCCGCACCGGAGAAGCCCGGCGTGCCGCGCGCGATCACGGCCGGCTTCACGTTCGGATCGACCGGGACCTTGCGCATGTGAACCTTGATGATCTGCTCGCGGCCGCGCACGTCGGGCAGCGGCACGACGACCTGCCGATCGAAGCGGCCCGGGCGCAGCAATGCGGGATCGAGCACGTCCGGCCGGTTCGTCGCGGCGATCACGATCACGCCTTCGTTGCCCTCGAAGCCGTCCATCTCGACGAGCAGCTGGTTCAACGTCTGCTCTCGCTCGTCGTGGCCGCCGCCGAGCCCTGCGCCCCGGTGCCGGCCGACCGCATCGATCTCGTCGATGAAGATGATGCACGGCGCGTGCTTCTTGGCCTGCTCGAACATGTCGCGCACGCGCGACGCGCCGACACCGACGAACATCTCGACGAAATCGGAGCCCGAGATCGTGAAGAACGGCACCTTCGCCTCGCCGGCGATCGCACGGGCAAGCAGCGTCTTGCCGGTGCCCGGAGGCCCGACCATCAGCACGCCCTTCGGAATCTTGCCGCCGAGACGCTGGAACTTCGCCGGATCCTTCAGGAAGTCGACGATCTCGACGACCTCCTCCTTCGCTTCCTCGACGCCGGCGACATCCGCGAACGTGACGTGCACCTGATCCTCGCCGAGCAGCCGCGCGCGGCTCTTGCCGAACGACATCGCGCCGCGGCCGCCGCCGGCACCCTGCATCTGGCGCATGAAATAAACCCAAACGCCGATGAGCAGCAGGATCGGGAACGACGAGATGAAGAGCTGCAGCAGGAACGACTGCTGCTCCGGCGGACTCGCGTTGATGACGACTCCGTGCTCCTGCAACGTGCCGATAAGTGCAGTGTTGTCCGTCTCGGGGCTGTACGTCAGAAACGTCCCTTCATTGCCGGAACGCTTGCCTCGGATCGCCTCGCCCTCGAACGTGACCTCGTCGACGGAGCCGTTCTCGACATATGCCAGGAACGTGGAATACGGGATCGTGGATACCCGCGGGCTGCTCGGCCCAAAGCTCTGGAAGACCGACAGCAGCACGACCGCGATGACTATCCACAGAATGACGTTCTTCGCCAGATCGTTCAAAACGTTACCTCGCAAGCGGGGAGCGGGCTGAGACGCCCCCTCGTTAGACCGTACTACATCCCATAGTTTCTGGCCAGCATGTAGATCTCGCGGCTTTCAGGCCGAGAGGCCTTCGGTTTGACGAGACGAACCGTGCGGAACTCCTCGCGCGCACGCTGCACGAACTCCGGGAAACCCTCACCTTGAAACAGCTTGACAAGAAACGTGCCGCCCGGCGTCAAGACCTCGGTCGCGAACCACAGCGCTTCCTCTGCAAGACCCATGCTGCGGGGCTGGTCGACGGCGCGCGTACCACTGATATTGGGGGCCATGTCAGACATCACAAGATCTGCTTTCTCGTTTCCAATCGCGGTTTTCAGCGCCTCGAGCACGGCCGGCTCCGTGAAATCCCCGAGCACGAACTCGACGCCCGGGATCGGCTCCATCGGCAAAAGATCGATCGCCCATATCCGCCCCTTCCGGCCGACGATGCGCGCCGCATACTGGCTCCATCCCCCGGGGCTCGCCCCGAGGTCGACGACCCCCATACCGGGCCGCAGCAAGCGCTCCTTTTCATGAATTTGGGCGAGCTTGAATGCCGCCCGGGAGCGCCAGCCTTCCTTGACGGCCCGCTCGACATAAGGATCCCGCTCCTGCCGTTGTTTCCACCGGCTACTGGACCCGCCGCGACGACTCATCTATTCTCGTCCAACATCGCCGGCGACGGCGGCGTGCACAACAAAAATCGGATGCATCTCACCGAAGAGCAATCCAACTATCTGCGCATCCTCGGTCATACTCTGACACCGGTCATCGACGTCGGGCCCGGCGGGGTCACGGACTCGCTGCGTAAGGAGCTCGATAAGGCGCTGGCCGACCACGAGCTCGTGAAGGTGCGCGTTCGATTCGGGGACAAGCAGCGCCGTGCGCGTATTTTCGCAGAGCTCGCACCATTAGCGGAGGCTTGCCTCGTCAAGGAAGCCGGCTACGTCGCTCTCCTGTACCGCCCCGCAAACCCGTCCTCGATCCGCCTCCCGCAATCCTGATCGCACCTGAAAGCCATCGTTGAAGACGCGCCCCTCTGCGGGGGGACCTAGAAGAAGGAACTGGCGCGGCGCCGAAAAGAAGGGCGCAAGGAAGTCAGACGTATTCGACGCGCTCGATCTCGTACGTGCGCCGTCCGCTCGGCGTGACGACCTCGGCCGTATCGCCCTCCTCCTTGCCGATGATCGCGCGTGCGATCGGCGAGCTGATCGACAGCAGCCCGTCCTTGATGTCGGACTCGTCCTCGCCGACGATTTGATACTGCATCGACTCGCCGCTCTCGACGTCGACGAGGTGCACCGTCGAGCCGAATACGACGCGGCCGCTCGCATCGAGCTGCGTGACGTCGATGATCTGCGCATTCGCGAGCTTCATCTCGATGTCGCGTATGCGCGCCTCGATCATGCCTTGTTGCTCCTTGGCGGCGTGGTACTCGGCGTTCTCCCGCAGGTCGCCGTGGGCCCGAGCCTCGGCTATTGCGTTCACCACCCGGGGGCGCTCCTCGCTCTTCAAACGCTTCAACTCCTCTCTGAGCTGCTCCGCCCCGCGCGCCGTCAGTGGCACCTTACTCAAACCGCTGCCTCCTCATGCAGATCCTGCAATCGATTGACGATGACGTTATCGAGATGGTCGAGAGCCTCGCACGTTGCCTTCGCGGCCGCAAGGGTCGTGTAGTAGGTGACCTTGTAATGCACGGCGGCGCCACGAATAGAGTGCGACTCTCGAATGGCCTGTTTACCTTCGGTCGTGTTCACGATCAAGCTGATTTCCCGATTCTTGATCATGTCGACGATATGCGGCCGCCCTTCGCGCACCTTGTTGACCCGGCTGCACGGCACGCCGCCGCGAGCCAGCGCCTCCGCCGTTCCACCGGTCGCAACGATCTCGAATCCGCGTTTGACGAGGGCCTTGCCGAGCTCGACGGCGGCCGGCTTGTCGCGGTCGCGAACGCTCAGGAACGCGAGCCCCGACCGGGGCAGATCGACACCCGACGCGATTTGCGCCTTCGCGTAGGCCTCGCCGAACGTCCGCCCGGTGCCCATGACCTCGCCCGTCGACTTCATCTCCGGGCCGAGAATCGGATCTGCGTCCGCGAACTTGATGAACGGGAACACGGATTCCTTGACCGTGAAATACGGGCGCCGGCTCGGCGTTGTGACGCCCTGCCGTGCGAAATCCCAGCCCGCCATCGCCTTCGCCGCGATCTTCGCGAGCGGCATGCCCGTCGCCTTCGACACGAAAGGCGCAGTCCGCGATGCGCGCGGATTGACCTCGAGCACGTAGATCACGCCGTTCTGGATCGCGAACTGTGTGTTCATCAGGCCGACGACCTCGAGGCTCGTCGCGAGCCGCGTCACCTGCTCGCTGATCTCGCGCTGCACATCGTCGCCGAGGCTATAAGGCGGCAGCGAGCAGCCGGAGTCTCCCGAATGCACGCCGGCCTGCTCGACGTGCTCCATGATGCCGCCGATGATCACCTCCCGGCCGTCGCAGACTGCGTCGACGTCGACCTCGACTGCGACGTCAAGGAAGCGGTCGAGCAGCACGGGGCTCTCGTTCGACACGCTCACGGCCTGCGCCATGTAGTCCTTGAGCTCGTCCTCGCTGTAGACGATCTCCATCGCGCGGCCGCCGAGCACGTACGACGGCCGGACGACGAGCGGATACCCGACTTCCTTCGCGAGCGCCACCGCCTCGTCCTCGGTTCGAGCCGTGCGATTCGGCGGCTGTTTCAGGCCGAGGCGCGTCACGAGCTTCTGGAAGCGCTCGCGATCCTCCGCGAGATCGATCGAATCGGGCGACGTGCCGATGATCGGCACCTTCGCCGCCTCGAGCGCGCGCGCGAGCTTGAGCGGCGTCTGCCCGCCGTACTGGACGATCACGCCCTTCGGCTTCTCCTTGTCGACGATCTCGAGCACGTCCTCGAGCGTGAGGGGCTCGAAGTAAAGCCGGTCGGACGTGTCGTAGTCGGTCGAGACGGTCTCCGGATTGCAGTTGACCATGATCGTCTCGAAGCCGATCTCCTTCAGCGCGAAGGCGGCATGCACGCAGCAATAGTCGAACTCGATACCCTGCCCGATGCGGTTCGGGCCGCCGCCTAGGATGATGATCTTGTCGCGGTCGGTCGGGTCCGCCTCGCAGTATTCCTCGTAGGTCGAATACATGTACGCGGTCGTCGTCGCGAACTCGGCCGCGCAGCTGTCGACCCGCTTGTAGACGGGACGAATGCCGTGCATGTGTCGCGACTTGCGCACTACCTTCTCGTCGACACCGAGGAGCGACGCGATCCTGCTGTCGCTGAAGCCCTTGCGCTTCAGCGCGCGCAACGGCGCGGGCTCGAGCGCGTCGAGCCCTTTCGCGGCGATTTCCTTCTCCGTCTCGACGAGATCCTCGACCTGCGCGAGGAACCACGCATCGATCTTCGTAAGCTGCTGAATCTCGTTGAACGGCATGCCGAGACGGAAGCCGTCGGCGACGTAGCGGATGCGGTCCGCGCCCGCCATGCTGAGCTCGCGCTTCAGCACCGCCCACTCCTCGTCCGTCTCGACCGACGTGAGTATCGGGGTCAGCCCGTCGATGCCCGTCTCGAGGCCGCGCAGGGCTTTTTGCAGCGACTCCTGGAACGTACGCCCGATCGCCATCACCTCACCGACCGACTTCATTTGCGTCGTCAGCCGGTCGTTCGCCTGCGGAAACTTCTCGAACGTGAAGCGCGGCACTTTCGTCACGACGTAGTCGATCGTCGGCTCGAACGACGCGGGCGTCGCGTTACCGGTGATCTCGTTGCGCAGCTCGTCGAGCGTGTAGCCGACGGCAAGCTTCGCCGCGACCTTCGCGATCGGGAACCCGGTCGCCTTCGACGCGAGCGCCGACGAGCGCGACACGCGCGGGTTCATCTCGATCACGATCATCCGCCCGTCCTCGGGGTTGATCGCGAACTGCACGTTCGAGCCGCCCGTGTCGACGCCGATCTTGCGCAGCACGGCGATCGACGCGTCGCGCATGCGCTGGTATTCCTTGTCGGTCAGAGTCTGCGCCGGGGCGACGGTGATCGAGTCGCCGGTATGGATGCCCATCGGGTCGACGTTCTCGATCGAGCAGATGATGATGCAGTTGTCGTTGCGGTCGCGCACGACCTCCATCTCGAACTCTTTCCAGCCGAGGACGGATTCCTCGAGCAGCACCTCGGTCGTCGGCGACTGCTCGAGACCGTTGCTGACGATCTGCTCGAACTCCTCGCGGTTGTACGCGATGCCGCCGCCGCTGCCGCCGAGCGTGAACGACGGGCGCACGATGACCGGGAAGCCGATGTCCTTCTGGACCTCCCATGCTTCCTCGAGCGTATGCGCGACGCCGGCGCGCGCGACGTCGAGGCCGATCTCCTGCATCGCATTGCGGAACTGCTCGCGGTCCTCGGCCATGTCGATCGCCTGGCGGGACGCGGCAATCAGCTCTACGCCGTATTTCTCGAGGACGCCTTCGCGATCGAGATCGAGGGCGCAGTTCAGCGCGGTCTGGCCGCCCATCGTCGGCAGCAGCGCCGATGGGCGCTCCTTCTCGATGACGCTCGCGATCGCGCGCCAGTTGATCGGCTCGATGTAGATCGCGTCCGCGCTCGCGGGGTCGGTCATGATCGTCGCCGGATTGGAGTTGACGAGGATGACGCGATAGCCCTCCTCCTTCAGCGCCTTGCAGGCCTGCGTGCCCGAGTAATCGAACTCGCAGGCCTGACCGATGATGATCGGACCGGCTCCGATGATCAGGATACTTTCGATGTCGTCGCGGCGCGGCATACGGTTATTCCACAGTCCCTATGGTGTCTCTTCAGTGTTCGCGGCGGTCGTCGGGCTCATGCCTCTGGCGCGCGGTTGGGCTGTTCATGCCTCCCGCGCGCCGCATTCATGGACGAATCCTGGGTCGGCGCAGACGGAGCGCGCCGCGCAATGTGCGCCTTTTCAGGAACGCCGTGAATCCGTCCATGGAGGCTCCGGGCGCGCCATCCCTGGCGCGCACGGTCCTGAAAAGGCGCACATTGCACGACACGCTCCTCCCAGACGGCATCGCGTCCATGAATGCGGTGACACGTCCCCGCGGCATTCGGGGCCGGCCATCGACAGGTGGTCGGCTGCGTCATCGCTCACCCACCTCGCCGATTACTGCGGCGGGTCGTCCCCTGCCTGGACATCGCCCGTCGGCTGCTGATAGGCAGCCGGCTGCGTGCATCGCCTGCGCACTCCGCTGTTCGCCGCGGTGACTCGTGGCCTGGGCACGGCGTCGGGGCTGCGAGCCCATCGGCTGCCGACGCCGTGTCCGGGCATCATTCATGAACGCGACGACGCTGACGAGGAGGCATGCGTGTTTCGGCGTTTTCGGGAGCGTGCGCGCCACGGACGGCGCGCGCGCAGCCTCCAGGGACGGATTCACGGCGGTCCCGAAAACGCCGAGACACGCATGCCTCCCCCCACCGCCGACATCCGATCGTTCATGAATGATGCCCGCTGCAACGACATCCGCCGCCAGAGTGGCTCCCGCCGCGGCCGGAGCGCGAGCCGCACCCGGGCCGATCATCGCGCCGCCACGGCGGCGGTCTGGCGCCGGTAGTCCTTCATCATCGCGATGAACCGCCGGAACAGCGGCCGCAGGTCGTGCGGCCCCGGGCTCGCCTCCGGATGCCCCTGGAACGAGAACGCCGGCGCGTCCGCGAGCTCGATCCCCTGCAGCGTGCCGTCGAACAGCGAGCGATGCGTCGCGCGCACGTTCGACGGCAGCGTCGCCTCGTCCACTGCGAACCCGTGATTCTGGCTCGTGATCAGCACCCTCCCCGAATCGATCTCGAGCACCGGATGGTTCGCGCCGTGATGCCCGAACTTCATCTTGATCGTCTTCGCTCCTGCCGCGAGGCCGAGCAGCTGGTGGCCGAGGCAAATGCCGAACTGCGGGATCCGAAGCTCCGCGAACTGGCGGATCGCTTCGATCGCATAAGTGCAGGCCGCCGGGTCTCCGGGGCCGTTCGAAAGGAAGATGCCGTCCGGGTTCAGCGCGAGCACTTCCTCGACGCTCGTCATCGCGGGCACCACCGTGATGCGGCAATCGAGATCGGCGATGAGCCTCAACAGATTGCGCTTGATCCCGTAGTCGTAGGCGACGACGTGGAAGTTCGCGATGCGCTTCGAGTAAACGTTCGGGCGCTGCGGCCAGATGCTGCCCTGGTTCCACTGGTAGACCTGCTTCGTCGTCACGAGCCGCGCAAGGTCCATCCCGTTGATGCCCGGAAACTTGCGCGCCGCCCGCACCGCCTCCTCGGGCGTTGCGTCCGGACCCGTGAGGATGCAGCCGGCCTGCGCGCCGGTGTCCCGGATGATCCGCGTGAGCTGGCGCGTATCGATGTCCGCGATCGCGACCGTCTCGCCGCGGATCAGGAAATCCCGAAGGGACCACTCGCTGCGCCAGCTGCTGACGACGCGGGAAAGGTCGCGGATCACGAGCCCGGCCGCGAACGTGCGCCGGGACTCGAAGTCGTCGGAGTTCGTGCCGACGTTGCCGATATGCGGATACGTCAACGTGACGATCTGCCGGTAGTACGACGGATCGGTGAGGATTTCCTGATAGCCGGTCATCGCGGTGTTGAACACCACCTCGCCGAGGCTGCGACCGGGGGCACCGACGGAAATGCCGCGGAACACGGTTCCGTCTTCGAGCGCTAGTATCGCCGGCTCTGTCACGCTGAGCTCCTGATTTTTCGGTATGCGCCTTGCACGAGGCCGCGAGTCTGCCGCAGGCGCGCGGCAACCCGGAGAGCATTAGCTAGTGGGGGCTCAGGACGCCATTGTACCCGGTCACCGGTCCGACTTGAACGTCGGGGACGCAAGTGGGAACACCGCCTTTCACGAGCGCTCCGGGTGTCCTCGTCGCGTCAGTCGCTCGGCGTGGTCATTGCCGGGGGGCGGCCGCGTCCGTCAGCGGTATTCGAGCGGTGCGGCGCTCGGATAGTTCAACGCGTGCTGGCCACGTGTCTTCGGAGATTGGGTATCGGGGCTCGGATCCGGCGTCGCCGAAATCGATCGTCAGGCGGATTCAGCGATCCCCGGACATCTCGAGCACGTCAAGCATCGAGTAGTAGCCAGGCGCACGGCCCGCTGCCCATCTCGCAGCGTGCAGGGCCCCGCGGGCGAACGCGCTTCGATCGCGCGCCCGGTGCGTGAGCTCGACCTGCTCGTCGCCGGCGACGAACATCACCGTGTGGTCGCCGACGATCTGCCCGCCGCGGATCACCGAGAAGCCGATCGTGCCCGGCACGCGGGGGCCGGTGCGCCCCTCGCGCGCGTATACGGCGAGATCGCGCAGCGGCCGGCCGCGCGCGTCGGCGACCCGCTCGCCGAGCGCGAGCGCCGTGCCGGACGGCGCGTCGACCTTGTGGCGATGGTGCGCTTCGACGATCTCGACATCGTACTCGGGGCCGAGCGCGCGGGCCGCGCGCGCGACGAGCTCCATGAAGAGGTTCACGCCGACGCTCATGTTGCGTCCGTACACGATCGGGATCTGATGCGCGGCGCGCTCCATCGTCTTGAAATGACGCGCCTCGAGGCCGGTCGTGCCGACGACGAGCGCCGCGCCGTGCGCGGCGCACGCCTTCACGTTCGCATCGAGCGCCGCCGGCAGCGTGAAATCGATTGCGACCTGAGCGCCGTGCAGCGCCTGCTCGCGATCGTCCGTCAGCGGCACGCCGAAGGCCTTGAGCCCGGCGGCCTCGCCCGCGTCGCGGCCGATCGCGGGATCGCCGGTCTGCGTGACGGCGCCGACGAGCTTCACGTCGGAGAGCTCCGCGATGCACGCGAGGATGGCCCGCCCCATGCGCCCGGACGCACCGAGCATCGCGACTTTCAGCAAGGCCTCACGCCCCCATCCGCTCGAAAAAGCTCTTAACGCCGTCGAACCACGTCCGCGCGCGCGGGCTGTGCCGCTCGCCGCCGCCGGAGATCGACTCGTCGAAGCGCCGCAGCGCCTCCTTCTGCTCGGACGTGAGATTGACCGGCGTCTCGACCTGCACGCGGCAGAACAGATCGCCGCGGCCCGGCGCCCGCACCGAGCGCACGCCCTTGCCTTTCAGCCGGAACACCTTGCCCGACTGAGTTTCGGGCGGGATCTTGAGCGCGACCTGCCCGTCG